>Ga0247837_1000770_pt1 | contig 69240 bp, 53 predicted proteins | sample LaCtaG_2_FD_187115 | JGI IMG/M metagenome (GOLD analysis project Ga0247837, IMG submission 187115) | Freshwater microbial communities from meromictic Lake La Cruz, Castile-La Mancha, Spain - LaCruzMarch2015_14.5m | ecosystem: Environmental > Aquatic > Freshwater > Lake | place: Spain: Castile-La... | reverse complement strand
GCAGCCCGTTGCTGGACGAGGTGCGCGCGGACGAGGGCTTCGATCTTGATCTGGAGGTCGTTGGTCTTCATGCCACCGTGGTGATCCCATCGGCTGTGGCACTCAAGCCTCCCCCTGAACGGCTACCCAGCAGGGCCTGCACGGCCTCCACGGAGAGCGCGCCCAACTTGTCCTTCAACACCGGGCGCGGCAGCGCGCTGGCGTCGGCGTACGCCGGCAGCTTGGGGAGCTTCGCCGGGTACTTGTCCAGGGCGCTCGCCTCGAGGATGAGCTTCGCCTCCTTCTGGACGTGTGCGGCCTCGGCGACGTCGAGAATGGTCTTCTCGTGACCGCTTTGGGCCAGGAAGCGGAGGGCCGCCTCGGCGTGGTCGCGGGACTTGCCAGGCTTGCCAAGGGCGATGGGCAGCAGGCCGCTGGCGGCGTGCTGCGGGTGACGCAGCATCCATTGCCGGGTGGGGTCCCGCAGGGACTTCTTGGTCACGAAACCCGTCGCCATGGGGCCCGCAAGGGTGGCGTCGCCGACGGGCACGAGCCAGGGCAGCAGTCCTGCGAAGTCGTGCTCGAGGCGGGCCTGGTAGAAGCGCATGGCCTTCAGACCATGGACGCCCACGATCTTCGCGTACCAGCGGTCATCGCTGTACGAGGTGGCGGTGACCCGAGGCCCGAGCACGTCGACAAGCTCCGCAGGGCAGCACGCGATCTCCCCCGGCGAGAGGGCGTCGCTGCTGGCCGCGATCTTCTTCCATTCAGCGGGCTCGTGCTCCGAGCGGCCCCAGCCCTCCTTGCGCGACCATTGATGCTGCTCGTTTGGGGAGCTGAAGACCAACACCGGCGTCGGCGGTGTCGACGTGACGGTGACCTGGGGCCCCGCTGCCTTCGCCTTCTTCGCGTGCCACGGCGGCGTGCGCAGGAATCCGGGAACGGCGTCGGGGGCGGCGTCGGCGACGGCCTCGCCCTGGTCGGCGATGGCGGCGGCGACGGCGCGAAGACCTTCGGCGTCGAGGTATGGCTTCACCTCCTCGACGAGTTCGGGGGTGCGGCGGATCAACATGCCGAGCACGGCGCGGGGCGGGTCGCCGGCCTTGCCCCGGGCCGCCGCGTACTTCGCCACCATGCGCATCACACGACGGGGTTGGTGGAGGCCGGCGTCGGCGAGGGCTGCCTGGGCCTCTTTGCTGCCGACGTTCTTCGCGACGACGCCGATGGTGTCGTCGGCGCCGACGGCGGCGAGGGTCGCATACCAGAGCTTGAGCATGCCACTGTCGGCGTAGTCGGCGGGCTCCACCCGGGCGAGGAGCGGCGCCGCCTTCAACCCACAGCCGTCGAGGATGGTGGCGGCGATGTCGCCCTCCGCAGCCTGGCGCTGGTAGCGGTGGGGGATGAAGCTGTTGATGTTGAAGGTGCTGGTGGGCGGGACCCAGTCCACATCGACAACCGACGCCAACAACCAGGTGGCGGCGCCGATGGTGCCGTACAACGACGTGTCGGCCTTCACCCAGTCCTGCTCGGTGGGGAACATGAAGCTCGCCGCGATGCGCTGGGCGGAGGTGCCGCTGTCACGCACCTTCCAGGCGGCGTCGCGGGCGGCCGCGTACTGGGCGTCGTCGGCGAGGACGAGGAGTTCGCGCAGCCGGTCCATGCCGCGCAGGCTCCCGCCATTGTGGAAGTTTGAGTACCAATGCTCCGACGGCGCCATCTTGAGGGCGACGGGCTCGTCCTTCTGGCCGTAGTGCTGGGCCATCGGGAAGCAGCGCTCAATGACGAGCAGGGCAGCTTCGACGGCGAGGGCGTGGCTGCCGGCGGCGACAAGCCACTCCAGGGCTTCGTCAAAGACGAACTCGACCCGGTAGTCCAGCTGGTACGCGAGCCAGGCCATCATGGTGGCGGCGTCGTCGGCGTTGGGGACGCCGTCGGTGGCCACCAGAGCAGCCACACGGGCGATGACGTCGTGGCCGGCGGCCTTCTGCTTCTGCAGGGAAGCGAAGGAGTCCTTGCGGGCCAAAAACGCCGTTTGGAGCTCGGCGCGGCGCTTCTTCTCGGCGGGCAGGGCCGCGATGCGGACGGCAACCCCGCCACGACGGGCGAGGACGCGCTTGAGCAGGCCGTCGTTCCAGAAGATCCGGTCCTCTTCAGCCAGTGACGGCGGCGCTTTGGGGGCTGGCGCCGGGGTCCCTGGCGTCGGTGCTGCGGTCGGTGTTGTGGTCGCCGCCCCGTCGTCGTCACCCTGGGCGGCCTTCGCCGCCTTCGCCGCCTTCGCGGGCTTGCTCGCCTTCGGGGCGGAGGCGATCACCTCGTCGCCGCCACCGTCACTGTCACTGGTGTCGGCGCTCTTCTTCGGCGCTGGCGGGGCCTTCGGGGTCGGCGGGCCCGCTGACGACACCGATGCCCCCTCGGCCTCGCTGTAGCCCTTCTTGGTCTTCTCGGCGACGAGCTTGTCGTGCTCCTTCTTCGCCTTGTCGTCGCTGTCGAAGCTCTTCTGCTGGGTCTGCCCGGCGGTGCCGATGCGCCCCCAGGTGACCGTGAACGAGCTGCCGTCGAGGGTGATTTCCCAGAACTTGCTCGAGCTGCCTTCGACGAGTTCGAAGCGACGCATGATGACCTCCCGCTGCGACCTCCAGCGGTCGCGCGCGGCACGGTACCCACAGCGTGGTCGCCGTTGCACCTGACGCCGATCACGGCTTCATCGCACCTGGGCCTACAGTCGTCCCGGCAACCGCTTCAGGAGCCAGACGGCTTCGGGAGCCAGACGGCCCCGGTCAGTGGGCGTCGTCGTCGTCGAGCCAGGGTTCGGCGTCTTCGTGCTCGCTGTCGGGCACCAGGCGCTCCATGCCCTCGTCGATGTGGTTCTTGACGACGTCCAGCAGCAACCGACGGATGCCGTCGCGGCGGGTCCGCAGGCTCTCGAGTTCCCGGTCCAGGTGAAACAGGGCCACCAGGGTCCACAGGCCCCGGCGGGCGGCCCCTTCGCCGTCGAGGACCCGCATCGTGGCAGCCCCCGACAACACCAACGCCAGCAACGTGGCGGCGGCGGCGACGACGCCGTCGAGGGCCGTGGGTTGAGACCACCAGGCGAGGCCTGCGGCCACCAGGTAGGTCAGCAACGTCGCCAGGGTGACCACGCCCATCTGGATGGTGGCGCGGACGTCGCCCCGGGTGGTCAAGGTCTTGGCGGCCATGACGGCCGCGATGAGGACGGGGGTGTGCAGGATGATGCCGGGGATGGCCACCGGCAACAGCACGGCGAGGAAGAACACGTGGCGCAGCAGGCGCACCGCCTTGTCCCACCAGGAAAACGACCCCGTCAGCTCGGCATCGCTCAGCGACAACGCCCGCAGCTCGGCGAGGTAGCTCTCGGTGTCCTGATAGAGGGCCTGGAACTCCGGCAGGTGGGATTTGCGCTCCCATTGGTCGAGGAAGCGGCGCATGAGCTCGGCTTCCTCGGCGAGGGTGAAGGTGCGGCCCGGTGGGCGGTAGATGGTTTTGACGGCGTCGAGGACCCGCAAGGTCTCGAAGTCGGTGGCGTTGATGGTCTGGGCCCGCAGGGCGAGGTTGATGGTGGAGGTGAGGGCCTTGGCGGCCTGCACGGGGTCTCTGTTCCAGCGGGCCACGAAGGCGTCGTCGACGACGATGGGCTGGCCGTACTGCACCAGCACCCGGCTGCGCATGCGATCCCGGCGGCGATAGCTCAAGCCGCAGGGCACCAGCTGCACGGGGACGCCGGCGGCGGCGGCCCCAAGGACGATGCGGGCCGCCCCGCTCTTGAGGGGTGCCAGCTCGGGACGCGTGTGGCTGATGCCCTCGGGAAAGATGGCGAAGGCGTCGCCGCCCTCGAGGATGGCCGTCAGGGCGGCGAAGGCGGCGCTGTTGTCGACGCGGTCGGGGGCGCCGGCCACGGGGGCGTCTTCGGCGGCGCCCTCCACCTGGTCCTGGCGACGTTTGACGGCGACAGCGCCCAACGCCCACAGCACGGGGCCCAGGGGCCCCTGAAACAGGGTCTCCTTGGCCGCCATCCGCACCCGGCGACCGCAGGTGGTGGCGATCATGACCGGATCGAGGAGCGAGTTCGGGTGGTTGCCCACGAGGACCACGGGGCCCGTCGGGGGCACATGCTCGGCGCCGCTCACCTCCACCCGGCGGAAGAAGATGCGCGTCACCAGACGCAGGAAGCCCAACAAGACATCGTAGAAGAAGAGGCGCACCCAACGAGACTACCCCGTCGCCGCGCCGAAGGCGGGGGTGAGGGACGCCGAGCGTCGACACCGGTTACCAGCCGGGGTACAACACGCGGGCTTGACGAGGGCCGCAGGAGCGACGGTTCGCGTGGGTCCCACGGCTGTGCCGCGGGGATTTCCTCGACGACGTTTCGCCGCGATCGCGGTCCTTCAGAGCATTCATCGACGGGTCGGGGGTTCGAATCCCCCACGGCGGCAACGCCGTTGGCGCAGTGGTTGGCGCAGTCGACTTCCAGGGGGCGGAGGAGGCACATGACGAACAACCAGCGCCGCTGACCCATACGCTCCGGTCCCCGGGGTGCAGCCGTCTGCCATCCACATCGTCGTCGTCGTCGCCTGCGACCGCCAGCAGCCGACCCCGCAAACGTCGTGGCCCGCAGACGACCTCTGCCCTGATCGTCCCGTGGCTGTGGTCCAGGTTCGGTGCCGCCGTCGTGGCCCGCGCACGATGACGGCGTCCTCCGCCGCTTGCTCGCCGTGGTCCTCCTCCGCCTTTATTTTCGTTTCGTTGGTTTCGCTTCGTTTCGTTGCGCTGGTGGGCACCATGGTTTTGACGCAGACATTCACAGTGGGCCTTGATGATCGCGGCATCCTGTTTGAGGACGGCCTGCCCACGCGCCTGCTTCCCCCCGGCCAGCACCGCACCTTCGGGTGGCAAGGGACCACCGTGCAGGTGCTGTCGATGGCCACGCCGCCAGGTGAATTGCCGGCGGCGGTGGTGAAACTGCTCGGCACCGACCTCATCACCGTCGACATCAGCGACGACGAGCGCGGCGTGGTCTTCGAGCGCGGTGTGGCCAGCCGCCGGCTGCCTCCAGGTCGCCACCTGCTGTGGACCCTCAAGGAACCACGCGTCGTCCGCTACGCCGTGGTCGACGCCAGGGTCGACCTGCAGAGCATGCCGCCTGCGGTGCGGACCCTGCTCGCCGAAGACCTCACCCTGGTCGATGTCGCTGAAGAGGAGCGGGTGGTGTTGCTGCAAGACAGCATCGCGGTCCTCGTGTTGCCCGCCGGCCGTCACGCCTTCTGGAAGGTGAAGAACACCGCCGTGGTCCGCTACGACCTGAAGAACCTCACCGTCGAGCTGCCGCCAGCCCAGGCCGCCCTGCTGCAGGCCGACATCGACGCCATCACCATCGGCGCCACCGAGCGGGGGCTGTTGTCCCGGCGCGGCAAGCCCGCGCGCCTGCTTGGCAGTGGACGTCACACGGTGTGGAAGCAGGCCGACGTCGACGTCACCGTCATCCCCATGGCTGGCATCACGGCCACGCCGCTGTCGGCAGAGGTGCGGGCCCTGATGGCCGCGGCGGACTACATCGAGGCCACCGTCCCCGACGGCGCCATGGGCATCCGCTTTGTCGACGGCGCCATCGAGGGCACCTTGCCGCCCGGGCGCCACGCGGCCTTCACCATCGAGCACCAGGTCAGCATCGTCAGCATCGACCTCCGTGAACGCGTCGTCGCTGTGCAAGGGCAGGACATCCTGACCAAGGACAAGGTCACCCTGCGCCTCAATGCCTCGATGACCTACCGGGTGACTGACGTCGTCAAGCTCGCCAAGGGCGCCAAGAACGCCGACGAGATCCTCTACCTGGCGGTGCAGCTCGGGCTGCGGGAGCAGGTCGCCGTCCACACCCTCGACGAGATCTTGTCCGAACGCAGCGTGCTGACCGCCGCCGTCCGTCCCCAGGCCGCCGACCGCGCCAAGGACCTCGGCCTGGAGCTCCTCGACTTCGGCGTGCGGGACATCATTCTGCCCGGCGAGATGAAGACCCTGCTCAACAAGGTCATCGAGGCCCAGAAGACCGCCGAGGCCAACGTCATCCTCCGTCGCGAAGAGACCGCCGCGGTCCGCAGCATGGCCCAGACCGCCAAGCTCCTCGCGGAAAACCCGGTGCTCATGCGCCTGAAGGAACTCGAGTCCTACCAGGAGCTCGCCAGCAAGGTGGCCACCCTGAACGTCGTCGTCAGCGGCGACGGCGCCCCCCGGGTGGAACTCAAGCTCTGAGGTCAACGAACCGATCCTGTTGACTTCGCACGGGAAGTCTCCATTGCGATGAGCCGCAGCGCCCTGATGTTCATTCGGGTCGAGGTTCCGACGGAGGTCCCATGCGTCTCTCAGGTGTTGTCAGGTTCGTTCGCGCCACGGCGGTTCTTGCAGGTCTTGCTGGTCTTGCCGCCGTCGGCGCCTGCCCGACGCCAGGCGACGAATCAGGCGAAGGCGAAGGCGAAGGCGAAGGCGAACCACCGGCACCGGTGCTGGCGAGCAGCTGCGAGACCAACGCTTGCGCAGAGGGATTTGTGTGCGTCGACCTCTCCGCCGGTGAGGAAGCTGCCGCCTGCTTCGCGGGCTGCTCGACCGAGGGCGCGGCGTGCTCGACGGCGTTGGAGCGAGCCGGAACGTGCGAGCGTCAGCCTGACGTGGGCGGGCTGGTGTGCGTTGCGACATCGGTGAATCTCGAAGGCTGCGGCAACGGGTCGAACGCCCGCTGCGACGACGATTTGGTGTGTGCCTCTCTTCAGAGCTTGAGTGTCAGAACCTGCGTCCGTGCCTGCAATCCGGCAGACCCCACCACCTGTCTTGCGGCGGCACCCGGGTGCGGCTGCCGTGGCGACGAGGTGTGTACGCCGTTTATCGTGCTCGCTTCAGGCGATCAGATCTGCGCGCCGCCCGCCGGCCCGGGTGCCGTGTGTGGCATCGAAAGCAACGGCGACATGCATCCGTGCACGAACGGCCGATGCCTGGTGCAGTCTGCGCCGTTTCCAGGGCGCTGCGAGGAGTAGAAGGCACCGTGGCTCCCATGGCCGCCCGCTCGTGGGCGAGCGCCGACGACGATTGACTCTCATCCGTGGCTCAACGGCCGGAGCGCCTTTCCAGCCCGTCTACTCCGCTGTGGGCCCCACAGCTTTCTGGGCGACGACGGCGGCCCCGAAGCGCTCGGCGTTCACGAGCCACGCGGCGGCGTTCTTCACGTAGCGCGCGGTCCCCGCATCGTCCCAGCTGACCGCGAGCCGCGTGAAGCCTCCGTCCATCACCAGGCGCTTGCCGTTGGCCTCGTAGGCCACGGTGACGAGGTTGCCGGCGGAGCCATGGAGGATGGGTGTGAAGCCTGGCGGTAGCTGGGGGGCGCGGACCTGCGCGAACGCGGGGTTCTCGCCGTCGTAGAGGGCGGAGCTTCTGCCCTGTGACGCCCTGAACTGGATGGTGGCGATGGTGACGCCCTCGTACAGGTGCAACAGGCCCGTCGTGATCAGGTGCTGCTTGCGCAGGCCGATGTGCTTGCCGTCGTCAGCGACGCCGACCACCTGGTTGCCACCGAGGTCGCCCTCCATGCGCAGCCCGGGGACAAGCGCCTGGGCGACGCGGTTGGCGTCGGCATAGAGGGGGTCGTTGTCGCCACAGATGTAGACGCCATGGCCGGCGTCGAAGAAGGCCTTGATGACGGCGATATGGGCGTCGGACAGCTGGGGCCCCGACGACGACAGCAGCCACAGCTCACAGGACTTCGCGAGACCGGCCCGCAGCTCGGCGACCGGCGGGGTGTTGCCCGGCGGATAGACGACGGAGGCCAGACCCTTCTCGCCAAGGGCCTTGCGGGTGTTGACGAGGGTGTTGCCGACCTGGTCGAGGATGAGGACGGTCTGGCCCTCGAAGGCGCCGTCGACGGCGAGGTCGTATTGATTGCCCCGGGCATTGCCGTGGGTGTCCTGGGCGACGGGGGCATCGACCTTGCGCAACCGCACGGCGCCAGTGCGGTCGTCCTTGCTGGACTCGTAGGCCGCGGCCGGGGCGTTTTCGCCGGCGGACGGCGTGTACTGCGCGTGGGCGCTGGTGGCGAAGACGACGGCGAGGGCGAGGGCGGCGAGGGCTGGAGCCGTGCCGGTGGAGCGGGTGCGCATCACGCAGGAAACGGCCGACCCCGGGATCTGGTGTGGCGCGGGTTGCGCGGTGGTCGCCGCCATCGGCCGCGTCGGAATGCGCCGCCGGCCGCGGTGGAACGCGCCGCGCGTGGACCACTTGACAAGAAAGTGAACCATGTTCACAATAGTGAACATGGTTCACGTGAGTCCAACTGATCGTCGCAGCGAACGCCGCCAGCAGACGAGCGACGACATCGTCGATGCCGCGCTGCGCCGGCTCGAGGGTGACGGCGTCGAGGCCCTCACGATGCACAAACTGGCCGACGAGCTGGGCTACGCCGTGGGGGCGCTCTACCGGTACTTCCCATCAAAGGATGCCCTGCTGCTCGCCGTGCAGCGCCGCGTGCTTGAGGCCCTCACCAGCGACATCGTCGCCGGGGTCGCCCGCGCCGACGACCACGCCCGCCAGGCGGGTCTGTCCCCTTCTTCGTCGGCGCTGTTGCGGGTGCTCGCGGCGGTGGCGGCCTATCGCTCGCTGCCCGGGCGGCGGCCAGGTCACTTCGCGATGATGACCCGCTGGCTCGCCGACCCGCGCCCGCTCGTGCGGACGGAGGAGGCGATGCAGCACCTCCCGGCGCTCCTCTCACTCTTCCAACCGATCGCCGCCGTGTTCGACGACGCCGTGGCCGCCGGCGCCTTCACCGCTGGTCCGTCCGAGCGTCGCCTGGTGGCGCTCTGGGGGGCTCTGCAGGGCGTGCTGCAGCTGCAGAAGATGGCCCGCTTCGGCGTGGCCGCCATCGATCCGACGGCGCTCGCCGCCGACGTCACCCGCGCGCTCTGTCTCGGCTGGGGCGCCGATGCCGCAACCTTTGACGACGTCGCGGACCGAGTCTTTCGCCTCGACCTCTTTGCCACCGAAGGAGTCTGACCATGCCCGTGTTGACCCACGCTGCCGCCTTCGTCGCTGGCGCCTCGCTCTGGACCCTGCTCGAGTACATCATCCACCGCTTCGGTGGACATGAGCGTCGCCTCGGCGAGAGCGTCAGCCGCGAACATCTCATGCACCACGCGCGCCCCGACCAATTCTCCACGACGGCGAAGAAGCTCGCGCTCGCCGTCCCGGTGCTCACGGTCCTTTTTGCGCTCGTCACGCTGGTCGCCGACGCCGGCATCGCGGCCGCGCTCACCGCCGGCACCGGGGTGTGCTGGACCTCCTACGAGATGCTCCACCGGGCGACCCACGTTCGCGGTCCGACGAACGTCTACGGCACCTGGGCTCGTCGCCATCACCTCGCCCACCACTTCGGCAACCCCCGCATGAACCACGGGGTCACGACGCCACTCTGGGACATCGTCTTTGGCACGTATGCCCGGCCCGACGTGATAAACGTTCCCCGCCGCCACGTGCACGCCTTTCCCTGGCTCGTCGACGAAACCGGCGCTGCGATCCCGCGCTTCGCCACGGTCTATCGCGTGGGCTGACCGCACAGAGCAAGCGCCTCGGCCGGTCACCGCTGTGGGTTGCAGGAGCCAGCAGGGCTGGCCAGAGTCGGGCCATGAGCTCTTCATCTGACGCCGCAGTCACCGACATCGCCTACGCCCATCTCCCCAGCCGGGAGCTCGAGCTGGAGCACCGCTACGGCGACCGGGTCCACATCCTGGCGGACCCCTTCCTGCTCACCCACCTGGCGTTTCTCTGCTCCGAGGGCACCCAGCAGCCCGCCATCAACCAGGTGGTGCGGGACCTCTACCAGTACATGGTGAAGGCCGTGATGAACGGCGAGCTCCCCCGGGTGCTGCGCTCGATCCCCACCCGCATGGCGGCGTTGTCGCCCTACGGCACCTGGACTGGCGAAATCCTCGACCCCGAGGTCCGCGCCGTCAGCGTCAACATTCTGCGGGCGGGCACCTTGCCGTCGCAGGTCTGTTACGACTTCCTGAACAAGACGCTGAACCCCAAGCTGGTCCGCCAGGACCACGTCGTCATGAGCCGCATCACCGACGCCAGCGGCAAGGTGACGGGCAGCGCCTTTGGCGACAGCAAGATCGGGGGCGACGTCGACAATGCGTTCGTGCTCTTCCCCGATCCCATGGGCGCCACCGGCGGCTCCCTCTGCCAGGCCATCCGCCACTACAAAGACAAAGTCGCCGGCACGGCGCGCAAGTACATCGCGGTCAACCTCATCGTGACCCCCGAGTACGTCAAGCGCATGCTGAGCGAGCACCCCGACGTCGTCATCTTCGCCCTGCGCCTTGATCGTGGCGCCAGCCCACCCGACGTGTTGGCCACCATCCCCGGCACCCATTGGGACCGCGAGAGCGGCCTGACCGACAAGCAGTACATCGTCCCCGGCGGCGGCGGCTTCGGCGAAATCATGAACAACGCCTGGTGCTGACCGCTTCGTCGTCCTCGTTGTTGACGTTGACGTCGACGTCGACGTCGTCGGTCTTCGTCGTTTCGCCGTGAGGCGTCTGGAGAGTCACAGACCCCTCAGGGTCGAATGGTCACTGTCTCCCGGCCGTTGACGACGTCGATGTTGAAGGTGCGGTCGTAGATGGCGCTGTCGGCGAGGTCCCGGCCCCGCACCTGGGTCGGCGACAACGACGACAAGGGCGTCGGCGTCCGGTTGGCCCCCAACAACACTTCGGATTTTTCCCAGACCATGCCGATGGCCATCGACGACGTCGGCGTCACCGGCCGGCCTTCGTTGCCCTTTTGGTCGATGGAGCTGATGCGCTTCCACTCGGTGGCTGAGCCCTTGCCAAATGACGAGGCCCGGATGCCGACGCCGAAGGCGGGGATGGCGCTGTCGTCGCCGTTGCCGCGGATGTCGAGGCGCAGGGCGCCGGTGCCGGCCTCGCGCACGTTCATGGCGAAGTGCTCACCGGGATAGAAGTAGGCGTTGGTGGGCGGCGTGCCCGTGTGGTTGGCGCGGGTGGCCCAATCGGCGGCACCGGCAGCGGTGACGGGGGGATTGTTCCAATTCGTGGTGCCCGGTTCCGACGGCGACGCCCGCCAATAGGGGCGAAACGCGTAGCTCGGCTGCATCGAGTGATCGATCATGAATTGCTTCACGGCGTCGTCGCCGGCGGCCACGACGTCGCCGCGGCCATTTTTGAGGGCCCGGGCGCCGCTGTCGAAGACGAATTGGTGGGCGGGGTCGCGGCCGTCGGAGCCCGAGGCGAGGTCGGTGAAGACCGCGCGGCCGGCGGGGTCGTAGACCCTGTCCATCGACAGGCCGACGTCGGCTTCCTGTCCGCCGGCGCGGCCACCGAGATACACGCTGGGCTTGTCGAGGGGGCCCGTGCGCCAGTCGTTGAGGCGGCCCATGGCCGTGTCGAGGCTGCCCCCCTCCAGCACGCGGCGGGTGGCGGCCACGGGGTCGCCGGCCACGACGCCGCCGACAGCGAAGCGCCGGGGATCGAGGATGACTTCGGGGAGCTGGCCCTCGACGCGGATGCCATGGGCGTCCGGGCGGGCGGGGGCCACGATCTTGTGGAAATACGCGCCCTGGGCCCGGTCATCCACCGCAATGGCCGTGCGCAGGCTGCCCGCAGGGCCCGTCTGGGGCGCCCGCCGACGCGGAACCTCGAAGGTGTCGCCGTCGCGCTGGCGGGGCGCTGTGGTGGCCGTGGCGGCCTCGTGGGCCGGCCCGGGGGCCGTGCGCGGGGTGATGACATGGGTGGTGCCGCGGCCGACGACGGTCATCTGGTCCCCTTGCAGCGCATCGGGATGCGCCGTGGTGTGCACGGTGATGCACCGTGATCATCGGCACCATGTCGGCGTCGGTGCGAGGGATCCATACATGTCCGCCGATGGGCGGATGCCGGCACGGACGCTCTCTAAAACGGCGAGACGGACAGCTCCCGGGCGGCGCACCTCGTCGTCGCCACATCCACTTCCAGGCGCCGGGGTTCGAGGTAGTTGACCTCGACGTCGACGGTGCATTGGCAGCTGCCCACGGCGGTGCGCACAATGGTGGTCACCGGGCGGGACTGCATCTGGGTGGTGCTCTGCAGGCAGGTCCCCGTGGCACAGGGGACGCTGGTGGTGACGGGGACGGCCACCATCTGCATGGTGGTCTGGGAGCGCAGTTCAAAGGCCGTGATGGTGGCCCGCACCGTGTGTTGCCCAAAGGGCACCGGCAGGCCCGTGTTCTTGCCCGCGCTGATAAGGTCGGCCTGCTCGCGACCAACGACGGCGTCGATGCCGGCGTCGACGTCGAGCTGGAGCTCCCAGTCCTTCGGGCTGCCCGTGCTCAGGCGCGGCACGACCTCGAAGCGCACGCCGCGAGGCGCGACTTTCTCGTCGACAGGTACGGCGATGCGCGCCGGCACCACCCGGGTTCGGGTGGGCAGGGAGCAGCCCCCGAACGCTGCAACCGCTGCCATCGCCGCGATTCCCGCGATCGCTGCGCACACCGTCGAGATACGAACATGGACCATGCATGGACTCCCGCGTCGACGAGGTCGGCCTTTCAGATTTTGGGGTCCATGTGTCAAAAGGGGCCCATGCTCCCAGCACCGTTCTCGTCGACACGTCTTCGAAGCAGCACCCTGGTGGTCTGGCTGCTGTGCGGCTCCTTATGCGCGCCCGCCCTGTCCGCATCGGGGACCCGAGCGAAAGCCAACACCACAGTGCCGGTCAACCAGGGGGCCGTGATCCAGGGAGCCGTCAGCGAAGCCGTCAGCGACGTCGTCACCCGCCCCCGCCTCATCATCCTCGACGTGCGCGATCCCGAAAACGCCCTTGGTCGCTCGGTGAAGCAGGCCCTCGCCGAGAACCTCATGGCCGAAGCCACCCGCTTCGCGATGGTGGAGTCCATCTCGCTGGCGGAGATCCGCGCCGTCCTCGAACTGGAGACGACCAAACAAGAGGCCGGCTGCGAGACCAACGACTGCGCCGCCGACGTCGCCAACGCCATGGGCGCCCGCTACGTGCTGTTGTCGACGGCGAGCCGGCTCGGCAGCAGCTGGCAGTTGACGTTGTCGCTGTACGACTCGTCGCGCACCGCCGCCGTGGGCCGCAGCGCCGGCCGCGCCAACAGCGCCGAAGGCCTGGCGCTGTTGGTGCCAGACCTCGTCGAGGAGAGCATGGGTCCCCTCGGCAAGCCCCGGCCCCGCAAAGCCATGACCCAGGCCCCAAGCGTCGCGCCATCGTCGCCGCCAGCCGGGTCGGGCGAAGCCCTCGTGCACATCAACCCACATGACGTCCCCCTGACCACCGTCGAGATCGATCCGTCGTCGTTGTCGGCCTGCGCCTTCGACACCGTCCGCAACCGCTACGACTGCGGCGCCGCCCCGATGGCGGTGTTCATCCGGTCGGGCTCCGTGGCCACCAGGGGGTCGGCGACGTTTCTGCCCGACCTCTCTCGGGGCTGTGTGGGCCCGGTGAAGACGGAGATCACCCTTGGCGGCGACGCCGGCCGCGTGGACTTCCAAAACGCCGTCGGCACCGAAGACGGCGTGGCCCGCCCCTTGAAGCCGGCGTTGGCCACGGCCCCCATCCCGGTGTCACCGGGGACGAGGGCCGTAGACACCCTGCGGCCGCCAGCAGGATGCCTGGGCACAGCCAAGCTCACCGGCGAGCAGGATCAGGTCACTGTCGAGGTGCCCTACACCGTCGCTGGCAGCCCGGCCCGGGCCATGTGGGTGCGCAAGCGCACCCGCCAGCAGGTGGAGCCGCGGGTGTTGTTGGAGCGCATTCCCGAGCCCGAGAGGCCTGCCGGCACCGTCACCGAAGCAACCGACGCCCCCTGGATGGTGGGCACCGCCATCGGAGTCACCACCGCCGCTGCAGCAGCCCTCGGCGGCGTGGCCCTTGGCATGGCGCTGATGCCCGAGTCGAGCAGCGCCCAGCAGCTGGGACTGGTGGGGACCTTCCTCGGCGTGACCGGCGCCGCCGTCATCGGCATTCCCGCCACCGCCGTCGGCGCCATCGTCGATGTGACCCGCCACGCGTTGTGGGAGCAGGGCCAGGACGAGCAGGCAGACACGGCCCTCAAGGCCCGCATGCACGATGCCTGGAAAACACGCTTGTCAGGGGTCGACGACGACGACGAGTGAGCGGCTCGGTTTCGCTCAGAGCTTCAGACAGACTTCGGGGCTGCTGTTTGAGCAGACGAAGCCCCGGGGGCAGGCAGACTTGTAGCCCTCAATGTCGAGGCCGCAGCCATCGGTGCAGTACGGGGTCACTTCATTGTTGTCGGCATCCCGGTCGGTGCAGTCGCCGCCGAAGCACTCGGCGTTGGTGTCGTCGATGCTGCAGGCGGCCCCGATGGGGGCTGTGCAACTCAGCGAACAGCGCTCAGACCCCGGGCAGTCGACGTCGTCGTCGCAGGCGTCGCGGCAGGTGCCTGCCCGGCAGCGCTGGATGGTGCTGCAGTCTTCGTCGCCTTCGCATTCGGGGGGGCCGGCGCATTCATCGAGCTTCTGACCGCATTGTCGCGTCTCCAGGTTGCAGCACCCGTCATCGCATTCGGCATCGCTGCCGCATTCACCGGGCCCACAGGTGCCGGTGACGACGGGACAGCCGAGGTCCCCCTGACCGGGGAAGCGACACACTTCGTCGTCGTCGCAGTCGCTGCTGATGTTGCAGGCCTTGCCGGACAACACACAGGTGTCCACGCAGCCTTCGCTCCCGGCGACGGCGACCGAGACGCTGACGCCGATGGCCAGGCTCCACAGCAGGAGCCACCGGTGCGATGATGATGGGGGGTGGCGATCGGACGTCATGGGATGTCTTTGTAGCCCACGACGGCCACGGCGGGCTGGTCGGATCACGGGCGGATAACGGAAACCAGCACTTGGCGAGTCACCCCACCGATAAGCCCTCATGCTCCTCACCGCTGTCATCCTGGCCGCCTTGCCCGCCCTGACCCCCGACGATCCCGGCTTCGCCCAACAGCAGGCGGCCTTCGACCGCATCTTCCTCACCGAGGCCTGGGACCTTGGCACCGGCGGCGGCCAGCGGATCGGGGTCGTCGACACCGGTCTGGTGCGGGCCACCACCGACCTCGACGACGCCGGTGGCTGGAACTTCCTCGCCGGCCAGACCGGCAACGACGCCTACGACGAAACCGGCCCCGGTCCCCTGGCCCTCGGCAGCCACGTCGCCGGCACCATTGCTTCCCTCGGCAACAACGGCGCCGGCCTCGCCGGCGTCAATTGGCAGGCCAGCGTCGTCAGCGCCCGGGCCCTCACCGTCGACGGCAGCCAGGGCAACAACCTCACCATCATGGCCGCCGCCCGCTGGCTGGCTGGCCTCGACGTCGCCAACCGCGCCGGCGGCGGAGGCGCCCCCGCCATCGACCCCGTCGACGTCATCAACATCAGCCTCGGCATCCCCGGTGGTTGCGACCCGCAGATGCAGCAAGACGTCGACGACATCCTCGCCGCCGGCGTGGTGTTGGTGGCCGCCAGCGGCAACCATGGCGGCGTTTTCGGCAACGGCTCCGACGAGGTCAACGCACCGGCTTCCTGCGACGGCGTCATCTCCGTCGGCGCCTTCGACGGCGACTTCAACCAGACCGCCTACACCAACGCCAATGGTCGGGTGGACCTGCTGGCCCCCGGTGGCGTCGACGACGACCCCATCTTTTCCTGGGGCTTCGAGGCCAACACCATCATCGGTCAGCAGGGCACATCCATGGCGGCACCCCACGTGACGGGCGTGGTGTCGTTGATGCGGGACCTCGACCCCGCCCTGTCCCCCGCCGACATCCGCGCCATCCTGGGTTCCCTGCCGGCGCGCGAAGGCCAGGTGCTCCTGAACGCGCAAACCGTGCTCGCTGCCGTCACAGGCGATATCACCCCCGGTGGCAATGCCTTCGGTGAACAAGGGGGCTGCGGCGCCACCGCTGGTGGTTCGATGGCGACCTTGTTGGTGCTGCTGCGTCGTCGTCGCCGTCGCTGACCCGTTGTTGCCGTCAGCGTCCGCGGAAGAACGACAACACCCGCTCGTTGACGACGGTGGCGTGGGTGAGGGGCCCCATGTGGCCGGCGCCGTCGATGACCTCGAGGGTGGCGTGGGGCATGGTGGCGGCGGCGAGCTGCACGCTCTCGCGGGCGGCGGCTGGCGACGTCGTGCCGATCATGAAGTGGGTCTTCACCGTCAGGGTGCGCAAGGTGTCGACGGAGACATGGGCCCGGGCCATTGAGGCCACGTGGCGGTGGGAAACCAGGGCCTGGTCGAGGCCCAATTGGCGGGCGGCCTCGGGGAGGCGGTCAAAGGCCCCCGGTCCGTTCCACCAATCCACAAAACCGCGAACCCAGGTTGCGCCAAAGCCCGCGCGGTCGTCGTTGTCGTCGTCGACGCCGTCGTCGACGACGACCGGGATGGCCATCAGCTCGGTGATGCGGGCCACCTCCGCCCGGGCCTCGGCGCTGCCCGTGGACCCCATCAGGCTGACGATGACGGGCTCATACAGGCAGAGGGCCGCGAAGCGTTCGGGCTCCCGCAGGGCGGCTTCGAGGGCCACGAGGCCGCCGAAGGAATGGCCAAAGACACAGGCCGGCTCCGGCAACGACGACAGCAGAGCCAACAGGGCCCGCACCTCGCTGTCGAGGGTCCAGGGGCCATGCAGGGCCTCATCAGGCAGGGGGGTCTGACCCACACCCTGCAAGTCGGGTGCTGTGACCGTGAAGGTGCCTTCGGCGGCCGTGGTCAGGCGGGCAAACTGCCGGGAGCTCATGCCGCTGGCGTGGAGCAGCACGAGGGGCGGCACAGGGATGACGACGTCGTTCATCAGAGCAGCTGTAGCATCCCCCTCCCTGACGGCGCATCCTGCGCCGACCTCCACCAGACGCCCCTACGGCGTCGGCGTGGCGAGGGCCGTCACACCCGCCGAGACGTTGCCGGCGCCGTCGACGGCGCAGACGCGGTAGCCCACCCGCACCGAGGCGGTGAGGCCCGTATGGCTGAAGCTGGTGGCGCTGCCCGTCGACAGCACCGTGCCGGTGGCGCAGGTGGCGGGCGCCGTGGCCCCCGACACCAGCTTGTAGCTGACGACGCCGGTGCCGACGTCGCTGAAGCCGCTCCACGACAGGTTCACCGAGCGCGGTCCAGCGGTGGCGGTGAGGACGCCGCCAGTGGGCAGGGCGTTGTCGACGGCGATGGTGGCACTGACGGGGGCCGCGGTGGTGTTGCCCCAGGTGTCGCGGAACCAGACGTTGACGGTCCGGGGGCCGGAGCCGCTGGCCAGGGTCCAGGTCTTCGTCGTCGCGAACGTCACCCAGGCGGTGCACGAGGCGGTGTTCGAGACGCACATCTGGGCGACGGCGGTGGCGTCGGTGGCCGACAGGCCAAGCTGGACCGCCGATGTCTTGCTCAAGGTGGCACCGGCGTTGATGACCACCCGACCAGCGGTGGGCGCATCCTGCTCGGCGACCGGCATGCCGGTGACGACGACGCCGCGGGAGCTGTTGCCGGCGGCGTCGATGGCGCACACCCGCAAACCGTAGCGCGTACCGTTGGCGAGCCCGCTGACGACGGTGGACGTGGCCGTGGCCGCCAGGGCCAATTGGGTGCCCGTGGCGCACGTCGCCGGAGCCGTCGTTTGCAGATAGGCGACCCGCATGGCGGCCAGGCCGCTGCCGACGTCGGAAAAGCCGCTCCAGGCCAGCGACAGACGAGCGTTGCCGGCCGTGGCCAGCGCCGAGCCATCGCGGGGGAGGGTCACGTCGGTGGTGATGGTGGCTGTGGCCGGGCTGGTGCTGGTGTTGCCCCAGGTGTCGCGAAACCAGACGCTGACCGTGCGCAGCCCCGAACCGCTGGCGAGAGTCCAGCTCGTCGTCGTCAGGAAGGGCGTGAATGCGGTGCAGGTGCTGCGGTTGGACACGCACATCTGGGTGACCGCCGACGCGTCCCGGGCCGAGAGCGTCAGCAGCACGGTGGAACTATTCACGGGGCCAGGAGCGCCGGCGATGACGACGGTGCCCGTGGGGGGCGCCGTCTCTGGCACCGGGCGGGCAGTGGCTGTGACGCCCGTGGAGATGTTGCCGGCGACGTCGACGCCGCACACCCGGTAGCCCACGGCGGTGCCGTTGGTCAGGCCGGTGTGGACAAAGGTGGTGGCTGTGCCCCGCGCAAGGACAGTGCCCGTGCTGCAGGTGGCGGGGGCCGTGGGGCCGCTGACGAGGACGGTGCCCTGCAGGCCGCTGCCGCCGTCGGCGAAGCCCGTCCACGACAGGGTGACGCGGGCGTTGCCGGCCGCGGCGGTGACGGTGCCGTTGGTGGGCGCTGTGGCGTCGAAGCCGACGGTGACGATGGCGGTGACGGTGCTGCGGTTGCCGGCGGCATCCTTGAACCAGGCCCGCACAGTGGCTGTGGTCCCCGACGGCGCCAGGGTCCAGGGCAGGCGGGTCGCGAAGGGGACGAAGGTGGTGCACGACGTGGTGTTCGACACGCACATCTGGCTCACCCCCGAGGGGTCGCTGGCGGCGAGGGCCAGGGTGACGGTGCGGGTCCTGGTGACCGTGCCGATGTCGACGAGGGCGATGGTCCCCGTGGGAGGCGTGGTGTCGGCGGTCTGGGCCACCTGGGTCGTGGCGCTGCCGGCGGCCACGGTGGTGGTGCGGGGGGCACCCGTGTTGACCCCGACGGTGAAGGCGACGGTGGCGGGACCCGAGCCGCTGCCGCCGCCGAGGGTCAACCAGGGCGCGCTGCTGGTCATGGTCCAGGGGCATTGGGCGGGCGTCGTCACGGTGATGGTGCCGCTGCCGCCGACGTTGCCGAAGCTCACGTTGGCCGTCGACAGGCTCAGGGGACACGACGTCGGCGCTGCGGGTCTCGCGGTGGCCGCGGCCAGGTCGATGCGGGGAAACGCAACCCCGGTGCGGGCGTCGGCGACGACGGCCCCCGAGCCCAACAGGCGATCAAGGACGCTGTCGGCGGTCCCCGGAAACGCCGCCGCTACGACGGCGATGCTGCCCGCCACGTGGGGCGCTGCCTGGGAGGTCCCCGTCATGCTGATGCCGGCAGCCTCGATGAAGGCCCCGGGGGCGAGCACCGTGAGAAACGAGGCGGTGTTCGAGAAGCAGGTGGTGCGGTCGCGCGCAATGACCGTGTCGACGCAGGCGCTGTAGGTGACGCGGCCGGCCATGGTGGTGTCGTAGACGGCGCCGACAGAGACCGCCTCGGGCACGCAGGCCGGGGACGCGATGCGGTTGGTGAAGCCGTCGTTGCCCGACGACGCCACCGTCAACACGCCGGCAGCACGGGCGGTGCGGATGGCGGCCGAGAACACATCGTTGCCGCAGGCCGTGGTGTTGCCGCCCGAACCGAGGCTGAGGTTGATGGCCACGATGCGGTGTTCAGCGCGATGGGCCACCACCCAATCCATGGCGGCAATGATGTCGCTCGAAAACGCCGAGGCGCCGCGAAACACGTCGAGCCCAATGACCTTGGCGTCGGGGGCTGTGCCGACGACGATGCCGGCGACGTTGGTACCGTGGCCGTTGTCGTCGACGTTACCGTCGTCGGGGGCGAAGTCGGCCACGAAGGCCACCCGACAACCCGCAGCACCGGGGGCTGGGCAGGTGCCAAAGGCCGGTTGGCGCCAATCAAGGCCCGTGTCGAGGACGGCGACAGACACGCCAGCGCCCCGGGCCCCGCCGGCAGCAGCCGTGGGCTGACCAATGAACGACAGCGACTGGGTCAGATGGTGTTGATGGGCCTTGTCGCGAAACACCCGCACCACGCCGGGGGCCTCCATGAGGTGGGCGAGACTCGCCTGATCACGCACCTGCACCGACACGTAGGGCAAGGTGTCGAAGACGCGCTCCACCGAGGCGCCACCATCGGGGAACGCCGCCATGAGTTCTTCGACGACGGCCGGGCCCTCCAGCCGCTGGTCGAGGGTGTGCAATTGCACCAGCAACCGCTCGTTGCCGAGGAGGTCGTCGGGGAGGTCCACCAGGTACTCCCGGTCCGCCCGATCAATGCCCGGCGCAGCCACCGACAACGACGGTGGTGGCCGTGCGCAGCCAGCGACCACAGCCAGCAACGAACCGAGCAGACCGGCTCCAAGCATTTTCACGGCGCACCTCACCAGCCTGGCTTCTCGGTTGGTGCGGCGGGCCCTTGAGACGAATCGCGCGATCAGGCAAAGAAAAACATGCCTACATTCAAAGACTTGGCGGTCTGTCAGGCCATTGACGCGCCGGCGCTCGCCCAAACGACTCGCCCGAGACGCGGCGCTCTGGCGCGTGAGCAACGACCTCGTCGACGCCGATCGAGCTGCCGCCCGTGCGGGAATGCCGCCATGGACAGACCCTGCAGCGAAGCGGTTTCGCTGGTCTGGCAGAGCGTCAGCCCGGCAGTGTGCTCAGACGGCGGCGCGTGTGGGTCGTTCAGCGGGTTCAGTGGCTGCATCCAGCAGCTCGCGGACCGCTGCCAGCAACTCGGGTCCTTCAAAGGGCTTGGCGAGGAAGGGACCCTGCGACGCATCGAAGGCGTCGGCGAAACCGCTGACGTACAGGACGCGCAGGTTGCGCTGCTGACAGCGCCGACCAAACTCCATGCCACCCATGCCGGCCATGACGACATCGGTGATGACCATGGCGACGTTTCGCGCTGTCGTCTGCAACTGCTCGAGGCCCTCTTCGCCCGAGGCGGCGTCAACGATCTGGTAGCCGCCCCGCTCGAGGAGCCGTCTCATGGTGCGACGCACCTGCGCGTCGTCGTCGACCAGCAACAACAGCTCCGAGCCGCCCATGGGGCCTCGCACCAGCTGTTTGCCGACCGTGGCGGTGACGGCGGGAAAGCGCAGCACGAAGGTGGTGCCGGCGTCGCGGCTGCTGCTCACGGCAATGCGGCCGCCGCTGCGCTCGACGGCGGCCTTCACTGTCGCCAGCCCCAGGCCCGTGCCCTCGGCGCGCGTCGTGAAGAAGGGCTCGAAGATGCGTCGCTGGGTGAGCTCGTCCATGCCGTGACCGTTGTCCTGGACGCTGAGCTCGACCTCGCCGCCGTCGAGGCGGGTGGTCAGGGTGAGGCGCCCGCCTTCGACCATGGCATCGCGAGCATTGACGGCGAGGTTGAGGACCACCTGCTCCAGGCTGGCGCGGTCGGCCAGCAGCATCGTGGGAACGGCGGAGGCTCTGACATCGACGACGACGTCGGCTCGCAGCAGGCGCTGCAGCATGGGTTGAAATTCGGCGATGACCACGTTGAGGTCGAGGGCCTGAGGTTGCTCGACCTGCCGCCGGCTGAAGGTCAGCAGCTGCCGGGTCATCAACGCGGCACGGCTGGCAGCGCCCTCAACGTCACGGGCCAGGGCCTGCTGTTCGGGAGCGCCCTCAAGCTCAAGCACCAGCATTTCGCCGCAGCCGACGATGATGGTCAGGAGATTGTTGAAGTCGTGGGCGATGCCGCCGGCAAGCCTGCCGACAATCTCCATCTTCTGCGCCTGGTGCAGCTGGGCGACAGCGGCTTCACGCGCGAGCGCCGCGCCGAGCATGGCGGCCACGGTGTTGACGAAGGCCGTTGAGGGCTCGAGGTCGGTTGCGCTGGCAGGGAGCACCACCAACACAAGTCCGACCGGCTGCTCGGCTCCAGGCATGGGGGCGGCGACAACCTTGAGGTTCTTGTCGACGAAGGCCGGTCGCTCGGCGTCGGCGAGAATACGAGCCCGATCAATCTTGAGGGCGTGCAGCCGGGGGTCATCGGAGCCTTCAGCCACCCCGCTCGCGGCGAGACGGAGCGGGCCCCCATCGGTCTGCTCAAGCACGAGCACGGCGCTGGCGTCGAGGGTCTCCTGCAGCACCTTGACTGCCTCCTCGGCCAGGGCGCGGGCGGGAGCGCCGACCGCGAACTGTCCCAGGCGCCCAAGCGCTGTGCCCTGCAACGCCCGACGCTCGTTGATGGTCCGCTCATGACGCTCTCGACCCATCGAGCGGGTGAGGCTGCGCATGGAGAGGTAGACGAAGGCCGTCGCCAGCAGCACGTTCGACAGCAGGGTGCTGGCGTGTTCCATGGTGCCGGCGACGTAGCCCGCGGCAGCGGGGGGCATGAGCCCCCGGGCTTCCAGCGCGGCCAGCAGCAGCACGAATGCCATGGAAGCGCCGCCGACGACGAGGGCGCCGCGGGTGCCGAGGGACAGGCCGGCCATCAGGGTGACAACGATAAGGCCCGAGGCATGCATCTGGCCGATGCCGCCCAGAAAGAACGTGAGCAGCGCCAGCACCGACCAGTAGACGCTGACGTAGAGGATGGCGGCGGCGCTCACCCGCCGACGCCGAACCAACACGAGCACACCCACTTGCAGGGCTATCAGCGTGCCGTAGGCCGCGAGTCCAACCATCGGCGCCTGGCCAGTGGCGACGTGAAAGGTGCCCAGCGGCACGGCGACGGCGATGACAAAAAGCGCCAACGAGTGGAGAACCGAGGCGCGCTGCTCGTCGATGGGGCTGTCGAAGTCAGGCAGGGGAAACCAGGACACTCAACCTCCAAGAGGTCGGCGACGGTCGCAGCTTGCTGCTGACACCACCCAATCCCGGTACCGTCCCATCGGTCTGTCAGATGGGGATCCCGAGCCCAATGACGACGACATCTGCTGCGGACAACCATGATTGAGAGTCCGGCAGGCAACACACGTCATCTGGAAGAGTGGGATATCGACACAGTCGCGGTGGCGGGTTTGGCGAGAAGCGTTGTGGTACCTGACGCGTCTGTTCGAACCCCTTGCGAGGTCATCATGCTGAAACGTTTGCCTGCTGTGTGTGGCGCTCTGAGCGTCGTCGTCGTCTCTGCCGGTTGCTTCAACCTGCTCTTTCCCTACGCGCCGGACCAGACCGCCGAGACGTTGCTGCGCGCCAGCTGCAACTTCGCCTTCAACTGTTGCGACGCCGCCGAGCGCCCCGAAGCCTTCGCCAGCGCCACCCGCGACGAAGCGACGTGTGTGGAGGAGGGCCTTGAAGAGGGTGGTTCAAGCACCATTCTTGGCCAGCGCGTGCAAGCGGCCATCGCCCTCGGCAACGCCGAGTACGACCAGGCCCTCGCCGAGAAGTGCCTGAAGCCCATCGTCGATGCCGCCAACGCCTGCGATGCCCGGGCGTTCCTTCGCCCGGAGGTGAGCGCCGAATGCAACAGCGCTCTGGCGCGCGGCTTTGCCATCGGCAAGGTCAAGGACGGCGATGACTGCACCGACGAAATTTAATGCGCCGACGAGGGCCGCTGCGTGCCCAACGAAGCGGACGACAATGAGGTGCTCATTTCCCTGGCAGGAAAATGCCTCGCTGCCGCCGGTGAAGGCGAAGATTGCGCCGAGCGGGGCTGCCTCTCGGGTCTGTCGTGCCAGGTCGGTGCCGGGGGGGCCACCTGTGAAGCGGTCGTCCTGCTTGATGATGGCGAAGCCTGCAACGACGACAGCGAGTGCAAGAGTGATACGTGCATCGAGGTCATCGAGAATGGGGCCTGCTTTGACACCGACGTGGCCTGCACCAGCGACGATGACTGCGCGAACGACGACTTCTGCGACGGCGACTTCACGGATGTCTGCGGTGGGGCCGACGATGTCGTCGTTGAAATCTGTGACGGAAAGTGAGGGGGCCCATGAACACCATGAACCACCACACCACTGTCGGAATCACTGGCCTGCTGGGCCTGCTGGGCTCGTTGGGCCTGCTGGGGGCCTGTGACCCTCCCACGCACCCACGCAACTACACCAACACCATCATCACCTCGCTCTGCCACTTTGAGTACGACTGCTGCACGCCCGTGGAGCGGGCGACGCTGCTGGGCGTGAGCCAGGCGAGCAACAAGGACCGCTGCGTCGAAGAACTCAACGATGCCTTTGGCGGTCTGATGAACATCGCCGTGGAGGCCGTTGATCGGGGCACCGCCGTCTACGACGCCGAAGCCGATGAACGCTGCACTGCGGATCTTCGCGTCGCCGCCGACCAATGCGATGCGGCGGCGTTCGCCTCGGCGGGTGGCGTGCTGTCGACGACCTCCATTGGTTTTCTGGTCGCTGACAACGATGCCGAGTGTCGGGCACTGGCGGTCCGTGGCTTCACCCGCGGCACCGTCAAAGATGGTGGCGACTGCGCTGACAGCATCGAGTGCGCCGACTTCGGTGATTGCATCGTCGACGCTGACGATGGGGACCTTGTCAGTGGGGGCACCTGCCAGGCGCGGCTCGCCGCGGGGGACCCCTGCCTCGACGTCGACGCCAACTGCCAACCAGGCCTCTCCTGCGGTGCCGACGGCTGCGAGGCGCCAGTGCTGGCTGACGACGGCGCCGCCTGTACCGATGGTTCGGGCTGCGCCAGCGGCGTGTGTGCCGCCCTTGCTGACAACGCCTGCGAAGGCAGCGGCGACTTCTGCGCGGACGACTTCGATTGCAGCGGTTCTTGTGTTGCCGATCTCTGCGTCGGAACCGGCACGGACTGTGTCGACGACTTCGACTGCGACGGTGTCTGCACGGTTGCCCTGGCCCAATGCGCGACGAGGACGGTGACCGTCGACGTCTGCGACGGCCTCTAGCCAGAGTGCTCCCGGGTCTCGGAGCGCGAACGGCGGCCACCTGGCCGCCGTTCTTTTGCGCAGCTGGGCAGCCCGCTCTGGCCCGCTGACAGGCTGGCTGGCGGATCTGTCTTGACTTCCAATGGTCGACCACCAATATGACAATGGTTATCAAGATTGTTGTCAAGACAATCGGCACCCGGCTCTGGAGGGCTTCATGGCATCCGCAGGCACCCCATTCCAACGCCATCGCACCACCCGGGGCCTGTTGATGGCCGGGATCGTGGGGCTGACGGCGCCGGCCTGCGTTCCCGACGGCGCTGACGATGGACCGGCCCCCCAAAGCCTCGTGGTCGTCAGCGAAGACCCCAGCGACAACCCCCTGCAGCCCCTGAGCGCGGACCAGCAAAAGACCTTCGACGCCGGCGACGTGGGCTTCGACAAGCGCTACTTCGCCGCCCAGGGCCTTGGCCCCCTCTACATCCGCACCAGCTGCGCCCGCTGCCACGACGGCGACGCCAAGGGCCCGGGCTTTGTGGAGAAGATGGTCCTCGTCGCCGACGACGGCACCGTCAGCGCGCCCCAAAACGGCGTCACCGTGCGGCCCTTCATCGAGGCCGGCGCCACCACCCCCATCGTGCCTCCCGCCGACGATGGGCACTTGTTCATGAGCACGCGCATCGGGCCCGCGGTGTTTGGCCGGGGCTTCATGGAGGCCGTCAGCGACGACGCCATCGAGGCCGTCGAGGCCGCCCAACAAGGCCGCGACGATGGCATCTCGGGCCGCATCCACCGGGTGGCCTGGCAGAGCGAGGCAAACCCCGACACCACGTTTCACGCCCACCGTCCCGGCGACACCGGCCTCATCGGTCGCTTCGGCTTGAAGGGGCGCATCGCCACCCTCGACGAATTCACCGCCGACGCCTTTCAGGGGGACATGGGCATCACCTCGCCCCTGCGGCCCACCGAGCCAGCCAATCCCGATGGCCTGACCGACGACCTCCACGCCGGCGTCGACGTCGACGCAGACACTGTCAACGACATCGCCGACTACATGCGCCTGCTGGCCATCCCCACCCGCCGAGCCCCCGCGGGCGTGTCCACCGCGGACCTCGACCGGGCCGCCGCCCTGTTTGACGACGTCCGCTGCGCGGTCTGCCACGTGCCCGCCATGCGCACGTCGGCGACGTACCCGTTCGCCCAACTGCAAGACACCGACGCCGCCCTGTTCTCGGACCTGCTGCTGCACGACCTCGGCGACGACCTGCAGGACCACGTGCAGGACGGCGACGCCTCGGGCCGGGAATGGCGCACGGCCCCCCTGATGGGTCTGCGCTTCTTCGGCGGCTACCTCCACGACGGCCGCGCCCCAACCATCGAAGACGCCATCACGGCCCATGCCTCCGCCGGCAGCGAGGCCAACGACAGCGTCGACCGCTTCAACGCCCTGGGCGAGGCCGACCGGGCCCTGCTCATCACCTATGTCGAGAGCCTCTGAGCTCCTTGCCCACCACAAGGAAGACCCCATGAAGCCCATCCAGAAGTCCCTTCAGCACATGGCCCTCGCTGTTGCCGCCGTCGCCGTCGGCACCGCCGGCTGCGACAACCCCGACCTCGACGGCGACGCCAAAACCATCGCCCTGCAGACCGTCAAGACCTACATCACGGCCGAGCTCGGCGGCATGCGGTCCGCCGCCGCCGCCCTGCAGGACGCGGCGCCAGCCCCCGACGCCGACGGCTGGAACAGCACCGCCGACGCTGCGGCGGTCCAAACGATGCAGTCCGAATGGAAGAAGGTCCGCGCCGGCTACGAGCGCGTCGAGGGCGCCATCGCCGTGCTCTTCCCGGACCTCGATGCAGCCACTGACGAGCGCTACGACGGCTTCATCGCCGAAGCCAAAGACGACAACCTCTTTGACGGCGACGGCGTCACCGGCGTCCACGGCATCGAGCGCATCCTGTGGAGCGACCAGATCCCGGCCAGCGTCGTCGCCTTCGAGGAAGGCCTCGGCCAGAACTACGCCCCCGCCGCGTTCCCCACCACCGAGGCCCAGGCGAACGACTTCAAGGCCGGGCTCACCGCCCGCCTGGTCACAGACACCACGACCATGGTCGACGAGTTCACGCCCCTGGCCCTGGCCACAGAGACCGCCTGGCGCGGGGTCCTTGGCAGCATGGAGGAACAGTTCGAGAAGGTGAGCCTCGCCGGCACTGGCGAGGACGAGAGCCGCTACAGCCAGCACACCCTCGCCGACATGCGCTTCAACATCGAAGGTGGCCTCGTCATCTTCGCCGCCTTCGAACCCATGTTCGCCGAGCAGGGTGACGAAGGCACCGCCCTGTATGCCGACATCGAGGCCGGCTTCGCCCGCGCCCGGGCTGAACTCGACCGCCACAGCGGCGAGGCCATCCCCGCCGTGCCCGCCACCTGGAACCCCGACGCCCCAAGCGTTGAAGACGCGGCGTCGGACTACGGCAGCCTGTTTCTGTTCTTCGAGCAAGAGACCGACCCCGCCCGCGCCGACAGCTTCGTGTCCCTCTTCCTCGCCGGGGCCGACCTCCTCGGCATTCCCCAGCTGGCGGAGTGATCCAGCGATGACGTCCCGACGCCTCACGCTGGTCGCGCTGCTGTGTACGGTGGGCTCGTCGGTGGCGTGCCCCTTCTGGCCCGATCATGACCTGGGCCTCGGCGACGCCCCCGACAGCTTCATCGCCCAAAACGCCGACTTCGGTCCCTGGCGCAATTGGCCCAGCGTCGTCGTCGGCACCGCCGCCATCCAGGACGGGCACCCCGCCGGTGAGCGCCGCGTCTTCATCAACCAGCTCGTCACCGACAACGAAGAAGGCAGCGCCTTCGCTGTCGGCACCATCATCGTCAAAGAGGGGGCGGGCCTCGAGGTTGAAGGGGGTACCGGCACCGAAGTCCACGCCATGGTCAAGCGCGGCGGCGGCTTCAACCTCGACGGTGCTGTGGGCTGGGAATGGTTCGAGCTCGGCGAGTCCGCCGACAACACGCCCCTCATCAAGTGGCGGGGACAAGAGCCCCCCGACGGCGAGAGCTACGGCTGCATCGCGGGGGCCTGCGACGCCGTCCTCGGTCAATGCAATACCTGCCACCAGAGCGCCCGCGACAACGACTTCGTGCTGTCGCCCGCCCTGACCATCGGCGCCTTCGAGTCCTCCCTGCTGCGCTGACGTCTGGAGCCCGCCGTGTTGTTCCCGCTGCTGACAGCGCTGCATCTGCTGGCCGGACAAGGGCCGGTCATGACCCTCCCCGACGACGTGGATGATCCCGCGACGACGACGACGACGGCACCGACGACGACGGCGCCACCGACGACGTACGCATTGCCTGCCCTGCCCGGCCTGGGCCTTGGCCTCGACGTCAGCGACGACGAACTCATGAAGGGACTGCAAAACGCCCGCCTGCGCTCGGGGCGTACGTTGCTGGGCGGCTATGCCCAGCTCAACCTGACGGCCCTGGCGGCGGGCCCCGCCGACGACGGCGGCCCCGTCAACGACGTCGACATGCGGGCCACCGTGCGGCGCCTGGTGGTGTTCATCGCCCACACCTTCACCGACGATCTGCGCTTCTACACCGAGCTCGAGTGGGAGCACGCCATCGCCTGCCGCACCTGCGTTGGCGCCGTCGAGATCGAACAGGCCTTCATCGAGTGGGACCTCGTCAAGAACGGCCGCGATCCCCCGGCCCTCACCCTGCGCTCGGGACTCGTCCTCATCCCCATCGGCATCTTGAACCAATGGCACGAGCCCCCGGTGTTTCACGGCGTCGAGCGGGCCCGGCTGGAAGAGTCCCTCATCCCCTCGACGTGGCGGGAGCTCGGGGCCGGCGTCACCGGCGAGCTGCGCCCGGGCCTGACCTATGAGGCCTACCTCACCACGGGCCTCGATCCCGTCCGCTTCTCGTCGTCTGGGGTGGGCGCCGGCCGGGGTAACGGTGGCCTCGTGGACACCTCCAGCCTGATGCTGTCGGGTCGGCTGGAGCTTGAGCCCTTCTTGGGATTCCTGACGGGCATCAGCGCCCTCTATGGCGAGACCGGAGGCCTGCCCTTCACGTCGGAGCGCTTCGCCGACGCCACCACCACCCCCGTGCGGCTCACGCTGCCCCTGCTGGCCATCGAGGCCGACGCCCGCGTGCGCAAGAACGGCCTCGAGGCCCGGGCCCTCGTCGTCAGCATGCACTACCCCAACGCGGGGGACCTCCTCGCCGCCAAACGCCTCGACGGCAGCCCCACCATCGTGCTGCCCGATGGCACCGGCGCTGTACCGACGTGGATGGTGGGGGCCCAACTCGAGGTGGCCTACGACGTGCTGCGGCCCTTCCGCTTCACCGAGGCCCAGCTGCTGCCCTTCGCCCGGGTGGAGTTCATCGACCTCCAGGCCGCCGTCCCCGACGGCTTTGTCAGCGACGACACCCTGCGCACCAAGGAGCTGACGGTGGGGCTGTCGTTCCGGCCCATCCAGACCATCGTGTTCAAGGTCGACGGCCAGCTGCGCAACCGTCTCGTCGGCAACGACGAGGTCCAGGTCAACGCCGGCCTCGGGTTGATGTTTTGACAGCCGTTTTGACAGTCGGCCTGGACTGCAGGAAGGACCCCTGATGGCACCCCGTCCGCCCTCCATGTTGCTCGCGCTGCTGCTGACGACGACGTCGTTGTCGACGCTGTCGACGCTGTCGGCGTCGGGGGCCATGGCCGCCTCGGGGATGGGGGTGTTCTTCACCACCCGGGCGGTCCTCGCCGAGTTTTTTAGAACCAGCGCCGCCGTCAGCTTCGAAAAGCGCCACGAGCCCGGCAGCGCCGCCGGCGCCAAGGACGTCGTCATCTACGTCGGCACCAGCGGCACCGGCAGCAGCGCCGTCATCGACGGCTACGCTGTCGTTGTCGACGAGACAGGCCAGCACGAGCCCATCACCTTCGGGGTGCTGACCGACAAAGACGGTCGCGTGCAGCGCATCGAGGTCATGGCCTACCGCGAGGCCTACGGCGCCGAGGTCCGCTCCCAGCGCTTCTTGCGCCAATACCAGGGCCGCACCCTGGCAGACCTCGACCAGCCCCGGGGCGACGTCGACGCCATCTCGGGAGCCACCATCTCCAGCAACAGCACCCGCCGGGCGGTGAAGCGGGCCCTGCAACAGATCGAGCTGCTCCGTTCGACGACGACCACGACGACCACGACGGCGAAACCTCCCGGGACTCCCTGACCATGCGCGTCTTCGCCAAGCCGTTTCCGTTGCAGCGCCTCTCCCTCGAGGCCCGCGTGCTCTACAGCGTGTTCTGTCTGTTCATGCTCTTCGGGGTGGGCACGAGCTTCTGGTTGGCCCACGACAGCGGCGTCGACGCCGGCACCGCCAGTGTCGAGCGCTACTATCGGGGTGACAGTCCTGACAGTGGTGACGTCGCTGCTGTTGCCGCCAGCGACGGTGGGCCGGCGATGGCGTTGCCCGACGACGTCGACGCGCCGGTGTTTCTGCCCAAGTCGGGGCGACAGGTGGTGGAGACCTTCCATTTCCACGCCTTCACGATGCCCGTGTGTCTGCTCATCGTGGGCCACATCTTCATGATGTGCGCCCTGGGGCTGCGCACGAAGATCCTGGTCATCAGCCTGGGGTCCCTGTCGACGTTGCTGCACCTGTGCCTGCCACCCCTGGTGCGCTTTTCCGGCGAGGGGCTGGCCGGGCTGTGGTCGTCGTTGTTCGGGCCGTCGGCCCTGCTGATGGGCCTGACCTGGAGCATCATGCTGCTGCGCCCCCTGTGGGAGCTGTGGCGCCCCTTCTCGGCAGAGCCCGCCGGCTCCGGTGGGTCGGCCGCCGCCGACGGCGAAGGCGGCTGAGGGCGGGGCTGGTTGCTTCCAAAGGAGGGCAACCGAATGGAATCCTGGACAAAGGCGCCGTCGACGGCGGCGGCCCTGTACAGGACCATCCACTTGCGATTTGGGACCCTGGTCCGCATGCTGCGGCCATGAACATCACCATGTACGCCGCTTCCGTCCCGGTCTTCGTTCGCCAGCTCAAGAATGCGTCCTCGTGGCTCGACAAGGCCGCGGCCTGGGCCACCGAGCGCAAGGTCTCCCAGACCACCCTGCTGCGCGATCGCCTGGCCCCCGACATGCTCCCCCTCTACCTGCAGTTCTTCATCGCCGCCGACCACGCCAAGGGCTGTGTGGCCCGCCTCTCCGGCGTGGAAGCGCCGAAGTTCGAAGACGGTGAGCCCACCGACTTCGCCGCGATCAAGGATCGTCTGACCAAGACCCTGGCGTTCATCGAGAGCGTCTCCGCCGACAAGATCGACGGCACCGAAGACAAGGCCGTCGTCGTCACCTACCCCGGCGCCGAGCTGAAGTTCGACGGCCTGAGCTACCTCACGAGCTACGCCATGCCGAACTTCATGTTCCACGGCACCACCGCCTACGCCATCCTCCGCCACAACGGCGTGCCCCTCGGCAAGCAGGACTTCCTCATGGGCGGCGGTCGCTGAACCCACAACGCCGCTGAGGCCCGGTGATTGACGATGCGGCGCCCCCCTTCACCGGTCGGGCGCCGTTTCTCGTCGTCCGACCGTGCTGACGTCGTCGGGGAGCCATGCTAGAGACACCCGGTGACCGACCCACTCGACCGCACCGACCGCATCCTGACCAAAGACGAGCAGCAGCGGCTCCAGCCCGACGAGGTCGTGACCCTGCTGTTTGACGGCAACGCCCGCTTCGTCAGCGGTGACGTCACCTCTCGCGACCACCGGGCCCAGGTGCGGGCCGCCGTGAAGGGGCAATGGCCAAAGGCCGTCGTCTTGTCGTGCGTGGACTCCCGCGTCCCCGTCGAAGACGTCTTTGACTGCGGCATCGGCGACCTGTTTGTGGCCCGCGTGGCCGGCAACATCGTCAACGTCGACATGCTCGGCAGCCTGGAATTCGCCTGCGCCGTCGCCGGCGCCAAGGTCATCATGGTGCTCGGTCACGAGTATTGCGGCGCCATCAAGGGGGCCATCGACAAGGTCGAGCTCGGCAACCTGACGGCCCTGCTCAACATCATCAGCCCCGCCATCGACGAGGTTGAGGGCCACGACGGGGTGCGGGTGGCCTCAAACCCCGCCTTCGTCCACCGCGTCGCCGAGCAGAACGTGCGCCGCAGCGTCCGCCGCATCCGCGAGGAGAGCCCCATCCTGCGGACCCTCGAGGAGACCGGCCAGATCCGCATCGTGGGCTGCATGTACGACCTCGACACCAGCGTCGTCGAACTCCTGACCTGATGCGACGTGGGGAGAAGCCCGCTACCATCGCCTCATGGTGAGCGAGCAGGACCGTGAGTACATGCGCCGGCTCGGCGAGGCCAAAGCCGCGGCCCACGCCGACGCTGCCTCAGAGCACCTGCGCCTCCCGCCCATTGAGCGGTTGCGACGCTCGATGGCCATGAGCGAAGCGCTCCGTGACCAGGCGAACCTCGCCGCCCGTGTCGACGACCCAAGCGAGTTTTACGCCCGGGCCCGCGCCCTCGGACTCTGCGACCCATGAAGTTCTGATGCTTCTTTGGCTGGCGCCACAGAGGTCACTGGCGGGCGCCGAGGCGGGCGCTGATGCGGTCGGCGAGGGTGTCGCCGTCGTCGACCGGCAACGGGATGCGGACCTCCTGGGTCTGGCGACCCGCGCGGGACGGAGTGCTGAAGGCCACCAGAATGGCGCCGCCATCGTCGTCGCGCTCCCGGCCGACGCCCTCGAGCCTGGTGCCGCGGGCGCCGAGGTCGAAGAAGGCCTCGCCCAGCAAGATCCCGCGGCGGCCGACGACGATGACTGGCGGGCTGTCGCGCAGCAGGCGCTCCCGGTGCCGTTGGCCCCCGAGGGACACGAGCTTCAACACCACCAGCAGGGCCGCCATGACGCCGGCGACGACGAGGGACGCTTCGTCACGGCGCCAGGCCACAAAGCCGACGGTCACGACGACCATGATGGTCCCCACCAACCAGAACGTGGCCCGTTGCTCGGCGGCCACGGTGCCCGTCTCTGACGCCAGGAACCGACGCCAGCGTGCGGCGTCGACCACCCACTCCACCCGCTCGGGTTCACCCAACAGCGCCGTGCGCCGCAAGTCCCGAAAGCGCAGCATCACGGCGACGATGGAGGCGCTGATGACGCCGAAGCCGGCGACGAACGACAGGGCATAGCCCCCCTCCATGCCGTCGAGGCCGATGAGGCCCGGCAGCGCCACCAGACCCGCCATGACGACGGCGACCACCACCGCGATGCGAAAGCCCCGCCCCGTCCCCGGATGGGGACGACGGCCCGTCGTGGTCGTCGTCGTGGTCGTCGTCGTGGTCGGCACGGTCATGGGGAGGCTCCGGGTTCAGCAACACGACGGGAACGACGGACGACGCGCACCAGCAACGCCAGGGCCAACAGCACGACGACACCAGCAGCGACGACGCGCCCCAGCACGAGCACGTCGTGGACGACGACGAAGCGCAGGGGCCAGGCCGACAGCACCTCAAGGACGCCCAGCGCCACCGCCAGGCCGACGGCGATGACGCCGGTGGGCCGCCGGTGATCCATCACCCCGTCGACGACGGCGACCAGCAGCAACGCCAGGGCCAACCAGGACCGCGGATTGCGCATCAGCCAGCCCCACGCCGGCCCCACCTGCCACAGCATCAACGCGAACTCCGTCGCCACCACCACTGCCATCCCAACAGCGAGACCGACCACGCCACGGGCGGGCACTGCCGTCGTCGGTGTCGTCGGCGTCGGTGTCGTCGGCTTCGTCGTCGACCGGCCCGAGCCCCGGGCCTTGATGACGAGGCGCAGGGACTGCAGGGCCACCAGGGCGCCCGGCAAGGCCATCGCCAGGGCCTCGTCAGTGACGGGTTGTTTCCAGGCCAGCCGGTTCACCAGGGGCCAGACCGCGACGGTGGCGGCGACGATGGTCGACAGGCCCGCCAGCTGGGTGAGGCGTGACCACAGCCCCCGTCGGGCCCCGGCAATCAGGGCGGTGACGACGGTGGTGGCCGCCAGGGCCAGGGTCAGCGGCGACGTTGACGCCGCCGCCGCCACCGCCGTCAGCAGTCCCTGCAAGACGGCGCCGAGGCGCAGGGACGGTGAGGTCGTGGCTTTCGCCGGGGTGCTCGCCGCTGCGGTCTTCGCCGACCTCGCTGACTTCGTTGTCTGACCCGTCGTCGTTGTCTGACCCGTCGTTGGCTTCGTTGGCTTCGCTGGCTTCGGGCCCATCGTTGCCGACAGCGACACCAGCGGCGGGCCGGTCCCGACGTGGACGCTGAAGGCACCGTCGGCATCGGGCGGGGCGGCCAGCACGAGTGGCAACGAGGGGCTGCCCGGGGCGCTCGTCGATGGGCTGCTCGAGCCCGCCAGGTCGGGCGCCGACACTGCAGACACTGCAGACACGGCGGTCACCGGCGATGCGGCGGGAAACGGTTCGTCGTCATCGGCACCACCACCGACGACGACGGAGGGTGCGATGGGCGTCAGCGGGGGCAGTGGGTCGGATGACGTCGGTGTGGTGGTGGACGCAGCACCGGCGTGGCGCAGCCGGGTCTCGAGGTCGTGGGCGGCACGGGCCGCGCGACGGGCGGGCGGATTGAGTTCGAGACCCGTGAGGTCCCGGGTGAGGGCCTCGCGGTTCTGTCGGAGACGAACCATGACCTCGTCGACGGTGCTGCTCATGGCGATGGCCCCACCAGGCCGTCGGCGACCAGGGCCGTCAGCATGCAGAGGTCGGCGGGGATGCCGTTGATGCGGCGGATGGTGAGGCAGCTGGTGACGACGACGCGGAGGCTGGCGCCCACGAGGTCGACCATCTCGGCCACGATGAGGGCGGCGCCGCTGCCCAGCAGGCCGACCCCCGTGAGGGCGCCGAGGGCCGCTGCCGACCGCAGCAGCAGCGACATCAAGTAGGTGAGCCAATCGATGGCGGTGTCGACGTCGGCGAAGGTGGCATCGTCGCTGGTGATGGTGCGGCCAAAGGAGATGAGGTCGTCGTTGCTTCCCGAGAGCCCCCGCTCCAGTCGGGCGAGCTCGGTGGCCACCTGGCGGGCGGCTGCCAGATCATCGGCCACGCTTTTGGCGGCGGCGGCGTCGAGGGGGCGGGGCACATGCTTCACGTCGAGGATCCGGTGGGCCGTCGTCACGGCGAAGGCCTGCAACAGGCTCCGCTGTTCGGTGCAGCGCTCGGCGAGGTCGGCGCGGGCGGGGGAGGTGAGGCGGTCGATGACGACGGCGCGGCCGTCACGGTCAAAGGTGGCGCAGTGCAGGGCGGGGTCGACGTTCTGCACCAGCTTCGCCAGGGCCTGCTGTTGCTCCCGCATCGAGGTCACGAAGTCCGGCAGGGTGGCGTCGCGGGCCGCGGCGGCCTGCCCCCGAACCAGCCGGTCACTGTCGAGGGCGCTCAGGGCCGGGTTCTGGTTCTCGAAGAACGTGATCAACCAGCGGGTGATCGTGTTGGCAAAGCCAAGGAGGCCGGCGCCGGCTTTGGATGCGACCTCGCGCAGAAAGGTAAACGGTCGGACACTGCAGACGGCGTCGACGATGCCAGCGACGGCGTCACCGATGCCCTGCAGCACCGTGTGCAACATGGCCCAGGCCTGGCTCTCGAAGTGCTCGCCACCCACATGGGCCCGCGCCGGTGGGGTGGCCGCCGCGTGCACGTCCTTCGCATCCTTGATGGCGTCGGCGATGACGCTGGCCAGGGGCAACTCCCTGGCCTCGGCCATCAGGGAATCCTTGACGTGGACCTTGGCGGCAGTGATGGCAGTGTCAATGTGGCCGAGCTGGGCGCTGACGACGTCGCGCAGCTGGTTCAGGTCGGTGGACTCGGCGATGAGGGCGTCTTTGATGCTTTCACTGACACCAGCGCCGGCACGTGTGGCGTTGACGCGGGCCAGGGTCACCTCGGCGATGCGGGCGTTGATGACGCCGAGGCTTGTCTGCAGGTCGCGGCTGGCGACGAACAGGGTCGGGTTCAGGCTTTCGCCCACCATCAACTGCAAGGCCTGGAGCCGTTCGGTGGTCGGTTTGGCGATGACGTTCAGTTGGTCGACGATCTGCGCGAACTCCTTGTCGAACACGGCGCCGCTCACGCCGCTGAAGCGGACCACCCGTTGTTCGAGGTCCGCCACCAGCGTCACGTGGGCCCGGATGGCGACCAGCTCGGCCTCGAGGGCGGCGAGCTTGCCCCCTTGCTCGGTGTTCTCCCGCAGCACCGCCAGCAATGCCACCCGACGGCCCGTCGTGCGCGTCTCCAGCGGCGACGCGAGGTGCTCGGTCAGGGCTCTCGTGGCCGCGTCTCGCTGGGCCTCGTAGCCGGGCGACAGGGCGGCAACCTTTGTCTGCAGGTCGGCCAGCAAAGGCCTCGTGCGGGTCAGCTCCGCCGCAATGCTGTCCTTCGACGTCGACACCACCTGCTTCAGGCCCTGCTCGGCCCCCTCGGCGATGGCCTTCTTGGCGCCGTCGGCACCGCCGTTCCAGAACGAGGTGCGCTGGATGGAGAACGACGCCAACTCGATGAAGCCCTGCACCAGGTTCGCCTGTTGGCGGGCGATGGCGGCCTCGCGCACCGTCAAGGCGTGGTCCGCCAGACCCGTCAGGTCACGAGCCCCCCGCAAGGCCGACGACGTCAACACCACCCGCCGCTCCAGGTCGCCAAGGCTCGTCTCCAGGGGCTTGGCCGGGGTTTTGGCAATGACCTCCACCACCGCCGCCCCGAAGTCGCGGGCATCGCCCGTGAGGCGACCGTCAATGGCGGCAGCGTCCTCGACGACGGCCACCAGCTTGGCGGCGAGGTCGGGCTGGACCCCGAGGGTGAAGGGGCCCAGGGACTGGTTCACGGTTGTGCCATCCCCCATGGTGAAGACGAGGGCCCGGCTGTCGGCGTCCCAGACCCCCGCGATGTTGCTCTCACCGTCGACGAAGAGACTGCCGGTGGGCTCCACCACCGGTTCGCGGATGGGCCAGCCGTCGAGCTCGATGGCCAGCTCCAGGGCAATGCGCAGCACCCCGCCCTGGCTGCGCAGCCGGGCCCGAACCTCGTCCGACAAGCCGTGCTCTCCCAGATGCACAGGCTCCAGCGTCGTGCAGCCAAGTTTGGTGGCCGAAAACAGGAAGGGGCCCGTGGGACCGTCGTCGATGTCGACGGTGACATCGACGTCGCTGCAGACGCTGTCGGCCTGCCGCCGCAGGTCGATGGGCCCCGCCTTCAAGCCAGCCTCGACGGCGACGCCGCCCACGCTCCGGAAGTGGCTCTCCTCGAGACGGGCCGGGCCGCTGATGATCTCGACGTCGACGAAGAGCGCCTGCTGTGGCGCAGGTCCTGCTGCCTTGCGTCGCACCTGCACCGTCACACGCTCGGCGGGGATGGGCACCACCCGCACCCCGAGGACCGCCCGCAGCCGCTCACCGCGCGGCGACCAGACCGTCAGCCGGGCCATCGGTGTCGTCGTCGTCGCCGCGTATTGCACCAGGCGGGGTTGGCCGCCGGTTTGGGCAAAGCGGGCGGCCTCACTCGGCGGTGGGGCGCAGCTCGCTGAGAACAGGGTCACGGGCTGGCCCGTGCCCAGCAGCACGCGCTTCAGGCGGGGGGCAAACGTCGTGACGCCACCGGCCGTCGGCACCGTGGTCTGCAGATCAGAAACGACGTCGTCACCCCGTTCAAACGTCGGCGTCACGATGGGACCCACCGTGAAGTCGCTGAGGTAGGCGCCCCGGGCGTCGTCGAAGCGCTGCAGGGCCAGCTTCAGGGGTTGGGGCAGGCCCGTGACGCTGTCGAGGACGATGCGCTCCACCGCCGGCAGCACATGGATGCGGTCGGGCGGCACCTCAATCTCGACCGTGCAGCCCCCCTCGACGGGGGGCATGACCCGGCCCAGGTCGATGGGCACCCCGGGCAGGGGCGGCAGCAACGGCCAGGCCTTCACGCGCAGGGCCACGGACGGCGGCGGCCAGGCACCCCCGATGAGCCCGGGCCCGGCGTCGACGGCGAAGCTGACGCCGCGCAGGTCCGGTGAAATGATGGGCGGCCCAATCTTCAGCACGCCGACGCGGGCAGCGTCGACGACCTCGACGACCACGGGGATCTTCGGATCGATGGCCACCGCCAGTCCCGGCGTGCCCCGCGCGATGAGCTCGACGTGGATCGGGCAGCCACGATAGCGCCCGCCGACGGTGTCGAAGGTCAGGCGATACGTCTTGGGCACCGACGACGGCGCCACGATGGCGGGCAGCGGTGGCCCCGCCGTCGGCTTGGCGGGCTGGCCGGGTTTCACAGGCGACGCCTTGCCGGGTTTCATCCGTCACCCTGGAGGCGTGTGCTGACGTCATCGCGAGCGTCACGCAGCGGGAATCGGCCGCCCGCGAGGGCACAACACGTCATGAGAACACCATGGCAAAGGCGGTTTCGACGTCGACGGTGATGGTGGCATCGCGCGTGACGGCTCCGGCCTTCGTGCTGACGTGGGCGGTGACCGTCACCGTCACGGTGCCCTGCAGGGCGGCATCCGCCGTCAGCGACAGCGAGGTCTGGGCTCCCTTCGACGACGTCGGCGTCACCGTCAGCCGGGCCTCGCTGGTGCGGACGGTGATGGTGGCGTCTGGTTCGGGCTCGACAGCACCCCCCTGCTTCACCCGCCACACCGACACGGGCACCACCCCGGTCTCGCCGGCGGCGAGCTGCAGCCGGTCGACACCGAGCTGCAACACGTGGCCAACGACTTCGTCGTCGTCGGTCTCGTCTTCCTGGTCATCGTTGTCGCTGTCGTTGTCGCTGTCGTTGTCGTCGCCGTTGTTGTCGTCGTTGTCGGTCGTGTTCGACGGAGACGGGGACGTCCGACGGCGACGACGGATCAAGGCTGCGCCGGCGACGACCACGGCGGCCACGCCACCGCCGATGACCACCTCGATGGGCAGCTCGGGGCTGACGTCGACGGGGAAGCCGCGCACGTAGCCGTAGCCGTCGGGGCGGGGGGCGAAGTGGCGGTCGACGTGGGCGCGCACGGCGGCCTCGCTGCGCAGGGAGGCCGCGAGGGCCGAGGCCTCGATCATCTCGAGGGCGGGGGTGAATTCGCCGGGCTTCCTGGGCGTCGTGGGGGCGAAGACGAAGCCGCCGTCGGCCCAGAACAGGCGCAGGGCGCTGCCGTAGACCTTGACGGGTTCGGTGCCGACGGCCTGACCGTTGACCGAGATGGTCCCGCCACCGGCTTCCCAGGCTTCGGCGAGGAAGGCACCGCTGACCTCGACGGCGGAGACGCCGGCGGCAAAGCGGACGGGGTCGTGGTGGGGCACGGGACCGCTGCTGTAGATGGTGCGACGGCCGCCCATTCGCGCCGAGGCCTCGTTGGCGGCGTCTTGCATCTCGGCGTCGGTGGGCAGGCGCGGCCAATTGGCGGCATGGGCCACCGGGGCGCAGCAGAGCAGCAGCAGAAGCACACGTTGCAGACAGAGCACCATGGTGGGCAACGCAGGGGCCGTGCCAGCCTCGACGATGACTGCGACGCCGCCGTCAGGCTCCCCGGGGCGCCGACGGTGACGGGGCCTGGGCGAAATGCCGACGGGCCTGGGCGAGGTGGCCCATGGCAACACCCATCAGGGCGTCAGGGCCCACCTGGCAGGCAGACGTCGTTGGTGCAGGTGGTGCCGCCGGGACAGCAGGACTCGGGACTGAGGAAACACAAAAGCTGGGAGCAGCTTTCGCCGCAGCGGCCACCGCCACAGACGAGGCCTTCATTGCAGTCGACGTCGACGGTGCAGGCGCCGCCCCGGTTGCGGTCGAAGGTGTCGGTGACGCAGAAGCCCTCGCGGCATTCCCGCGAGGAAGCACTGCACGAGGCGCCGACGCCGCATTCGGCGCAGATGTCGTTGGCGAGGCCCGGAAAAATCAGGCCCCCACCCTGGGGCAGGCATTCCAGGCCGCCACAGGTGGCCCCGGCCTCGCAGCCCTGCCCCACGCAGGCAAAGCCGTTATCGACGACGTCGGTGCGCGTGACGGTGGCGGTGCTGCCATTCCACACGATGTTGACGCCGCGCCACAGCTGCAACGCCGACAACGTCTTGGAGGCGCCGAAGCGGTTCACGCCGTCGATGGCGATGTTGAGGGTGACGGCGCTGGCGGCGGCGCCTTCGCGATGGGCCACGGCGACGCGCCAGGTGCGGGCCTGCACGGGGGTATCAAAGGCGATGACCTCGTTGCCGTTGGTGTTGGTGAGGGTCGGGTCCAGGGTGCTGCCCCCCCAGTTGGGGCCATCGCTCTGCCCCGTGGTGTGGAAGGTGGCGTCGTCGGGATCACAGAAGGCGCCCGAGGTGCGACGGCTGACGATGAGGTCGAACAGGCCGTCCGTCGACGTGATGGAGACCTCCATGCGGGCGAAGTTGCCGCTCTGTCCTGGCACGCAGCTGCCGTTGGCGGCGCAGACGTCGCTGCCGCCGCAGACGCCGCAGTCTTCGGTGCCACACACGGGGTCTTGGCCGCATTCGCGAAAGCCGCAGTCGGGGACGCAGGCGGGGGTCACACAGCGGGTGCCGCTGCAGGTGTCGCCGACGTCGCAGTCGGTCTCGAACTCGACCCCCAACAAGCACACGCTCTCGGTGTTGCCGTCGACGCAGCGGCGGGCGCCGTCGACGCAAGCCTCACCTTCACCTTCGCCTTCTCCCTCACCTTCGCCTTCGCCCTCACCTTCGCCTTCTCCCTCACCTTCGCCACCACGGGCCACGCAGGCGCCCGCGCTGCACAGGGGGGTGGCCCCGCTGCAGGTCACCAGGCGAGTGACGCCGCCGTCGCAGACGCTGGCGCGGGTGTCGTCGAGGCAGCTGTCGTCGCCGTGGACGCAGCTGTCGATGCCGACGCAGCTGAAGTCGCGGCACAAGAATCCGCCGGGGCAGTCGATGTTCTCGACGCAGTCAGGGGCTGTGCAGGTGCCCGCCACGCAGGTGTCGTCGCCGCCGCAGTCGCCGTCGACGACGCAAGCCACGCAGCGGCTGCGCTCGTCGCACACCGGGGTGCTTGCGGGGCAGTCACCGTCGTCGGCGCAGATGGCCACGCAGCGGTCGACGTCGCAGACGAAGCCGCCGTCGCAGTCGCTGCTGTCGGTGCAGGTGTCGTCGCCGGGGTCGTTGTCGTCGCGGTCCGGGCGACGGGTGGGCGGCTCATCGACGGCCGGTGCGTCGCAGGGACCAACACCGGCAGAGACGGCACACAGGACCAGCACGAGGCTCGGAAAAAGATGGCGCATGGTGGTCGTGGTAGAAGACCGGGCCCGGCACCTCAACGACACATGTCGTACGGGGGTCACGTCGACCGGCGGGTCGACATGCTTCTTTTCGTGCCTGCTGGCCCACATCGCGCCCACATCGCCTCACAGGCAGCGTGCCGACATCCTGCCCACACTGTCGCTGCTGTATGGCAAGGTGGTCGCGAGTGGTCGCGAGTGGTCGCGAGTGGTCGCGAGTGGTCGCGAGTGGTCGCGAGTGGCGACTGGTTCCTGGTCGGCGGTGGTCGGTGTTCCCGTGAGGTGTCCGATGCAGAAGACGTGGCGTCCCGTGGTGTTGTCGTCCTTGTTGCTGGCCACGGCGGTGCTGGCCCAGGCGGATGCAGCCTGGGTGGGCCGGATGGACGCCATGGCGGTGACGTTGGCGAAGGTGTCTCCCCTGCTGGTGGAGCGGGGCCCGTGGACGCCGGCCCAGGAAGCGGAAGTCCGGGCCAGCATGGCGACGTTGCGGGGCGTGGCCCACAGTCTGTCAGCGGGGGGGCCCAAGGGCTTTCCCGATCAAGACCCGACCCTGCCCCTGTTGGCGCGGGAGCTCACCCGGGCCCTCGACGACACCCAGCGCTCCACGGGGGGGCAGCTCAAGGGCGACGCCCGCCTGGCGGTGGCCACCTGCATCGGCTGCCATACCCGCGCCGACCTGCTGGGCTCCAGGGGGCCGACGGTGACGTTGCCACCGGTGCAGGTCAAAGAGCCCTGGCTGAAGGCAGACGTGCTCCTCGCCACCCGCCGTTTCACCGAGGCCCGCACGGCCTACCAGGCCGTCGTCGCCGACGAGGTCTTCGCCGAAGAGAACCGCTACCTGTGGGAGCGGGCGGTCAAGCGAGCCCTCGTCCTCGAGGTGCGCACGGCCTCGGACCCCAAGGGGGCCAAGGCCCTGGTGGACCAGATCATCAACATGCCGGGCAGCGAATCCGTGGCCCGTGACGCCGTGGTCTGGCAGCGGGACATCGCCAGCTGGCTCGCCGAGCCACCCGATACCGACGTCGTCCCTGGCGCCACCGCCGACGCCGCTGCCGTCGTCACCAGCCAGAACGCCCTCTTCGCGAAGGCCGATGCCCTGATGCAGCAGGCCCAGGCCGTGGCCCTGGCCCCCGCCGACAGCAGCAGCGACGTCGTCTATCTGCGGGCCACCGCCATGCTGCACCGGCTGTTGTCCCGCCCCGTCGACGCCGACCGCAAGGCCCGGGCCTTGAGCCATCTCGCCGTCGCCTACGAGGCGTTGCGCGAGGTCGACGTGTGGTCCCTCTACCTCGTCTACAACGAGGCCTGCATCGAGGCGGCCCCCACACGGCCATCGCCGCCGCCTGCTTTGAGCGCCTGCAGCGCACCCTGTTTGTCGAGAACACGGGCAGCGCCGGCGGCCCCCTCCCCAAGCGGGAGCAGGAGCGCCTGGACCGCCTCAAGCCCCTGGCGAAGGTCACGGGGAAGAAGCCGTCGCCGCCGCCAACGAAGACGACGCCGGCACCGGCACCGACAACACCCTGAGCCTCGAAGAGAAACCCGCTCTGGGGTTTGTCGCCGAGGCGAGTCTCTTGAGGGGCGGGCGGGGAAACCTCCCCGCCAAGTGGTTGAGCCTGCAGAAAAACTCCTGAACACCACCGGGCGAACCGGTGCGATGCTCGGCCACGGAGCACACCGTGAAGAAGCGCCTGGGCGAACTGTTGTTGGAAAAGCGCCTCATCGATGTCGACCAATTGTCGGCAGCCCTGGCCCATCAGCGGCAATGGGGCGTGAGGCTCGGGGTGTCCCTGGTGGCCATGGGCTTCATCGCCGAGGGCACCCTGGTGCAGGCCCTCGCCGACGGACTGGGCCTGCCGCTGGTGGACCTCTCCAAGGTCGTCGTCGACAAGAAGGCCCTGGCCCTCGTGCCCGATCGGGTCTGTGAAGCGAGCGAGGTCTTCCCCATCGCCGTGCGTGAGCTGACAGGCGGTCGGTCGACGTTGTTGTTGGCCATGGCAGATCCCCAAAACACCGCCGCCATCGACGAGGTCGCCTTCCTGTCGGACTGCATCGTCAAGACCGCCATCGCCCCCACCTCGAGCATCGAGCAGGCCATCCAGCGTCACCTGCGCGGCCGTCGCGTGGAGATTGCCCCCATCAGCTTCGAGAAGCGCGCGGTCGCCGCCGTCGCCGCCCCCCATCACGGCCAGCACCGCGAACTCCCCGACCACGACTTCATCGACGAACTCAGCGACCCCGGTCGCCCGGCGCCGCCCCCGTCGGCGCCACCGGCCCCGTCGTTGCCGTCGACGACCACATCCCCCAGCCAACGCTTCCGCTCCCAGGACATGCCGGCCCCGGCGGTGGCCCCGGCACCACCGGCGATGCCCCGGACCCCCAGCCAGGCCTTCGCCACCAGGGACCCCTGGACCGCGGTGCCCGCCGCACCGATGCCGTCAGCCCGGGCGTCGTCGTCGTCGTCGTTCGCGCCCCCGGTGCCGGCGCCCATCACCGCCGAAGACCCCTGGGCGGCCATCCCGGCGGCACCACTGCCAGCGGCGCGGGTCCCTGCCCGGGCCCCGTCAGCGACGTTGTCCCCGCCAGCACCGACGCGAGCCCCCTCAGCGACGTTGTCCCCGCCGGCATCGCCGCCATCGACGCGGGCCCCGTCAGCGACGTTCGCGTCGCCGTCCTCGTCGCCCTTGGCGACGTCAGCGACATCGTTGATGGACCAGGCCACCGATCCCTTCGCCATCCTCGACGGCTTCTCGGGGATGCCCACGGGCGTCTTCTTGATGCCGGCACCGGCGACGCCCGCACCGCCACCTGTGGCACCGCTGGCGCCGCCGACACCGACGACGAACGCTGCCAGCAGCGCGCCGATGGCCAACGACCAGCAGGTCCTCGACGAGCTCGAACGCAAGTACTGGGGCTTGATGCGCGTGCTCCACCGCCGGGGCCACGTCACCCGCGAGGAATTCGTCGCCGAACTCGGCGACGACTGAGTCCGCCAAAGTCTGCTGACGGAGCCCTTGGCGGAGATCGGGAGGCACGGTAACAACGGGTACCAGGGGGTCCCCATGCTCAAGCTTCTCGCCGCGTTGCTGTTGTCCCAGACACCGCCGGCAGCTCCGCCATCACCAGTGGCCGCCGCTGCTGTCGCTGAGGCACCGCCACCCTATTTTCGAAGCAAGGGCATCGGCATTCTCGCTGACAACGGCAAAGAGAAGGACGGCGCCCATCTCTTCTCGCTCAGCTGCAAGGCAGCAGCGTGCGAACTCACCACGGTGAACGTGAACCGCTGCACGTCCCGTGAGGGAGGCAAGGCACAGTGGCCAGTGGCCTGGGTGGTGTCGACCGCCGCCGGGACCCTCGTCGTCGACACGCTGACCTCGACGCGCGCCGTGGTCTCCAGTCGCGATGGCAGGGAAGTGCTCCAGCTCGAGTTCATCATCGACGCCGAAAACCGTGCGCCTCGCAGCATGACGGCGACGATCAAGAACGGTGATGATCCGCCCGTGCGTTTTCGCAGCGTCGAGGGCCCCTTGCCGGCGGCCTGCCCCTTCGAGGTCGAGTAACCACCACGCCCGACAGAACGCTTCAGGCCATGGCGTCGACGGCGGCCACCGTGAGGTCGTCGAAGAGGTAGACGGGCTCGCGCACCAGGTGGACGTTTTTGAGGTGGGGGGCTGACAAGTCCGCCACCGTGCCCGCGGGGGCCTTGCCGGGACCGGTGTCTGTCACCTGCACGATGGGGCGTGAGCCCATCTCGTCGGAGTTGCGCAGGACGCGGGCCATCTCTCCCGACGTGATCTGCACGACGTCGTCGGGGCGGTACATGCCGCACATCAGGCAGAAGCGCTGGAGCAGGAACGGGTTCAGCCGCTTGCGGTAGTGCTTGAGCATGAAGCGCAACGAGGCCCGCAACGAGAGGCGGTCCGAAAACGGCCGCAGACTGCGCAGGGTGTCAAAGACGTCGGCGATGGCCACGAGCTGGCTGGCGATGTGGGGATTGTCGCCCCACGGGGTGTGGTGCTCGGCGGCGACGATGGCTTCGAGGCCGGCGCCGCCCTGGGTGCGCAGCAAGACCCGGGCACCCTCCATGGCGTGGGCGTCGACGAGCTTTTGTTCGGCCGGGCTCAAGGGGGTGCGCTTGGTCAGCAGGGTGTCCGGCACCGTGGTCTTGCCGATGTCGTGCACCAGGGCGGCGGTGCCGATGGAGCGCACGACGGCTTCGTCGAGGCCGAGGGAGGCGGCCTGGGAGCTTGCGAGCAAGCTCACGTTCATCGAGTGGACCCAGGCGAAGTCTTCGCGACCCCGCAGGGCCAACATGGTGGTCACCGGCAGATCGGAGCGCAGCACGACGTCGATCATGGTGCCGGCCAGCTCGGACATGGCCCCCAACTCGACGCTGCCCCTGGCTTTGGCGTTGCTGAATTCCTTGCCGAGGACGTCTTTGCCGTTGGAATAGACCTCGCGCATGGAGCGCACCACGGTCTTCTCGAGGACCTCGAGGTGCTTGGCCGAGACGTTCTCGGCGCCGCGGGTCCGCAGCCACCCCTCGATGTCCACCGCCACCAGCTCGGCGACATCGAGGGTCAGCAGCGACATCATGGTTTCGAGTTCCGACGACGTCACGCCCCGGGTGACCGACAGAATCTCGATGCCCCGCTCGCGCATGGCGGCGAGCATTTTTTCGACGTTGTCGGGCATCGTCAGCAGGGGCACCCCCGCCACCGACAGCCCCTGGGTCATCACCGCCACCGACACGCTGTCGATGCCCGGCTGCACCAGGCACGAGGTGACGTCGCTGTGGAGCTGCTGGAGGGTGCGCTCGAGGGCCGGATTCGTCGTGGCGTAGAGCCGACGGGCCACGTAGGCGCTGGCGAAGCGCACGGCGAGCAACTTGGCGAACTCGGTCTCGATGATCGCCTTCACACGCTGGCTCCACAGGCGAGACGCACCGAGCGGGACTTCGAGCTGCGGCCGTCTTCGACGACGGCGCGGGCTTCCCGGGTGCCATTGATGGTCAGGGCCCGGGCCACGAAGGGACGCATGCGGTCGAGGTCGGCGCCCCCCACCAATCGCGTGCGATGCAGGAGCTCCTTGAGCACCACCACCGCCGCCGCACCGCGGGTGGCCCCGAGGGCCTCGATGGCCGTGCGCTGCAAGCGAAACAGGGCCGCCTTGTCTTCTTTGGTGGCCAGCAAGGCCGCGATGCTGGGCACGTCGCCGTCGGCGCCGGCCGCCGTGCGCAAAAACGCGATGGTGGCGCCGTCGGCACATTGACCGAGGACCCGGACAGTGGCCTCTTTGACGTCGACACTGGGGGCCCGCAGGGCCGTCTGGGCCAGGGCCAGGGCTGCTGCCGGCGAATCCATGGCTGCCCGCAGGATGAAGGCCTGCACGGCGGTGGCCGGCACGGTGGCGACCCGGCGCTCCATCTGGCGCAGCACGCCGACGCTCAAACCGTTGAGCCCTTCGGTCAGCCGTCGACGGAAGGTCTCGTTCTGGTGGATCGACGCCACCGCGCGCACGAGGTCCGTCAGCACATCCGCCAACTCGGGGCCCCGGTGGCCGCGCAGTTCAATGAGCAGGGCGATGCACCAATCGGCACCGGTGGGGGAGCGGGCGACCTCGGCGAGCTGCACCGACGCCGGGCTGCCGGGGCCGTCGCGCACGGCCCGCCACCACAACGCCGAAATGACAGCGCCGCCAGTGTTGGCCATGGTGGGGTCCGTCGGTGGCGTCGACAACACGCCCCGCAGCGTCGTCAACGTCGCGGGCACCACCACCCGCTCCTCGCTGAGAAACGCCGACAACAGCCGGGCGCTGCGCTCCAGACGGTCTTCTTCCTTGAGGCTGGCGAAGGTCCGCAGCACCACGTCAGGCTGATGCCCACGCTGGCGCAGACGGGCCACCTCGATGAGGGCCGTCCTCGTCTCGCGAATGGGCAGGTCGAGGGCCCCCACCGACGTCGGCTGGGAGGTCTCGTTCAACTGCTCGAGGAAGAAGCTGTCGAGGGGCTTGCCGGCGCCGCGGGCGGTTTGCTCGAGCTCGGCGATGAACTTCTGCCGGTCCCGCTCGATGGGACGCATGCGCTCCAGGAGACTGCCGATGGCGTGGGCCAGCTTGCTGTCACGCTCGCCCCCCATCACCACCTGGGCGATGGCCGACATGAGCAGGGGATTTTGCACCTGTTGGCCGACGGCGGCGACGTCGCCATCGGGACCCTTGGCGATCTTCGTCAGCAGCTTGAAGCGGGCATCGGGGGACAGCCGCACCAGGGCCTTCGACAACACCCGGGCAGCTTCCGCGAGGGCCTCTGGGGAATTGGCAGCGCCGGCCGCACACTTGGCGAAGGCCTCGCCGCCGATGTCGGCGAGTTCGTCGGCGCTCAGCCCCTGCAGAGGCGACCGGGGGGCACCCGCCGCCGACGACGACGACGCTGCCGACATCGTCGACTTCGATGACGTGGCCGAGACCCCGGGGGCGGCCCCGTCGATGAGCTCGTCGAGCATGGAGCCCAGCGACGTCGGCGTGGTGACCCGCTCGAGGGTCACGGCGATGGCCGAGCCCCGACGATTGGCCCGGGCCTTCAGGGCGAGGACTTCCGTCAGGGCCTTGGCCACCAGGGGGTCGAGGGCGCCGCGATCAATGGGGGCGCCGCTGAGGAGCTGGTCGAGGTCCATCTCGAAGACGTCGATGCCGCGGGCGCCGCGCTCGAGGTACATTGTGGTGACGCCGCCTGCCGCCCGCACCCGGCGATCGCTCTCGCCGAGGAGGCCAAAGAGATCCGCGAGGTCCTTCGTCGGCGTGCGGGCCCGCACCCGCAGGCCCACCACCGACTTCTGGATCAACGTGGCGCAAAAGCCCTTGGCCACATCCGTCGTCAGGCCGGCGTCGAGCCCCGTGATGAGGAGGGTTTCGCCCGCGGCAGCCACAATGCCGTCGCCGTCGATGGCGCGGTGCCAGGTGTGGAGATGGACTTCGAGCTCCGCCCGGCGCTGGCGGGTGACGGGGTGCTCGGCGTCGTAGAAACCAGCCACGCGCAAGAAGCCGGCGAGGGCGCTGGCGGCGTCGGCGGCGGCCCTGGCCCGATCGTCATCGGGTGCCGAGGGCGGCGACAAAGTCCCGTCCGAAGCCTGTGTCCACAAGGAGGAGTTCCCAGACGTTGACACTTCCAACCGCCTCCAGGCCGCGAAAGACTGTGCCCCCGGCCCGGCGGAATAGCAACACTGGCTTGCCCACGACGTCAGACGCGAGAATCAACTCTTCGTGGGCCCGGGGCAGCCAATACTTGGCGAGGGTCTGGGGCATCGTCGCCCGCGCCACGTGAAAGGGCCGAAACACCAGGCGCTCCCGGGTGGCCGCCTGCCAGGCCTCAAGGGCCTGGGCCGTGAGGGCAGCCCCCGCGTTGTGAAACACCGTGCCGTCGACGCTGGTGTCTTGGGGGTCGGCGGCGGTGTGGACGCTGAATGGATCGAGGAGGGGACGACGGCCCTGCTCCTCGCTCAGGCCGCGCAATTGTCGTCGGGCGGCCACGATCTCGGCGGTGCGCGCGGTGCCCCGGGCGGCAGCGTTCAACTGCTCGGCGATGGTGACTTTCCATTCGCCCACCTCGGGGCCGCCGCATTCGATGACGCTGGCTTCGCGACCCCAGGTGACAAACACGCCGGCTTCCAGGCCGAGGCCGATGGCCTTTTCGAGCCGTTGGGCCCGGCCGTCAGCGAGGTCCCGGGCCTCTTGCTCGAGGGCGGCCCGGGCGGGGTGACCTTCGGGGATCCTCGCCAGCTGTTGATTGACCCGCAGCAGTTCGCCGTCGATCTCGCGCACGATGGCGCTGTCTTCGGGCTTCAAGGTCTGGGTGGCGGTGCCCATCTCCTCGGCGGCGTCTTGCAGCAGGCGGCGGATGAAGACCGACAGCGCCACCATGGATTCGATGTCGCCGCGGCAGGCGACGGCGTCACCGAGGAGATTGACGACGGCGACGCGGGCCCGGGGTGCCCTTCCGAGCTGGGCGCAGTGGTTCAAGATCGGGTCGTAGAAGCGCTCCTTGAGGAAGTCCGCCATGGACTCCTCGCGAATGGCCGCCGTTCGCTTCGTAAAGTCCTTCATGTCGGCAAACAGGAAGGCTTCGTCCCGGGCGCGGGGCAGCCGGAACAGGGGCTCGTCGTCGAGGGAGAAGTAGTAGGCGCGGCCGTCGGCGCGGGCCCGTTCGGCATCGGCTTCGGCGACGGGACGCACGGATGCCAGGGCGCGGCTGCCCTGCTCGAGGGTCACCTCGTCGAGGGCCAACAACAAGGCGCCGGCGGCGGCGAGGTCCGCCCGGGCATCGATGGAGCCAAACGGACCCAGGGCCCCCGTGTCGCCGGCGACGATGGCGGAGACGCTGTCGACGAGGGCGGCCAGCCGGGGCAGGGGCTCCTCGGCGGCCCGTGGGTGTCGTCGCAAACGGGCCCCGAGGCGGTCGGGACCAAGGGGTCCAAAGAGGGCGTCGCCAAGAGCGGCACTGCCCGAGGCGATGTCGCGCAGCTCGGTGCCCTGGGTCAACGTCGACAACAACGCGAGGTCGCGGGCGCCGTCGGCCACCACGCTGCGGACCAGGTCCCGTCGTCGCTGGGGATTGGACAGCAGCTCGGCGGCAATCATCGAGCGCAGGGCCTGCAGGTCGGCGCCGCCTTCGCGATCAAGCTGGCCCCGCACGAGGTCACGGGCCCGCTCATAGGCCGCAGGAATCGTGCGGTAGATGTTGCCCGGGCGGGCCACCACGGCACTCGCCTGACCCATCAAGGCGATGGGCGTGCACGACGCCGCCAACAACAAGCCGAGCCGGGCCGACAAGCCGTCGCCGCAGCGGTCCACCGTCGCTGCCAGGGCCCGGTCGGCGAGGTGGGCGAGGTGGGCGGCCATCCCGAGGAAGCGCTCGCTGGCCCCCACGTGATGCAGCAGCACGTTGCGCAACGACGAGAACAGCACGAGCTGAAAGAGGGCGGCGGTCTCTTCTCCGGAGCCTGTGGCCCGGGCCTCGTCGAGAAAGCGCTCGTACAGGTTGCCCATGGCGTCGAGGAAGGCGTCTGTGCCCGTCCAGGTGGCGATGTCGATGGGGTCGATGTCGGCGTCGAGCTGCGACAGGGCGATGGCCCGCCGCAGGCCATCACGGTCGAGGTGCAGGGGACCGGCGATGCCCCGGGGGATGGCCGGGGGCAGCAGCGACGTCAGCCGGTCGGCGAGGTCCGCCGCAAAGACGATGGGGACCTGGGCCCGGGCCTGGGACTCGCCGATGCGCAGCCGCAGTTTGTCGGGGCGAAACGTCAGGAACCGCAGGGGAGCGATGCCCGCCGCAGCGCAGGCCCGATGGATGCTGTCGTAGACGCTCAGGCGCCACAGCACCCGATCAGCAGTGGAGGCCACGGCGCTTGTCATGCAGCTGTCCCCGTCGACCACCAGGCCAGCACCGCGATCACCAGCACCACGACGACGACGACGACGGCGGCGATGGCGGCCAGCGGCATCGATCGCGTCGTCGGCGGTGTCGCCATCGCCGTGCTCGCTGGCGCCTGCAGACCGGGACCCATGATGGTCTCCTGCTGCGACGGTGGCGCCTTCGCCTTCCAGGCCCGTCCGGCCACGGTGGTGGAGCGTGACGACGCAGCCAGGGTGCTCTTGTCGAGGTGCTGGGCCTCTTGAAGCTCCGCCGGCAAGGTGACCCTGGCCAGGCGCTCAAGCTCTTCCTGCTGGAAGCCGAACTCGCGGGTGGCCCGTCGCCACCACTGGCTGGCGTAGCGGGGGTTGCCGTCTGTGAAGTAGGCGTCGCCGATGGAACGACAGGCGGCCTGGCGTTCGTGCACGGGCATGGTGTCTGCGGCGCGTTCGGCGGTCTGCATGCCGGGCTTGGTCGAGCGGGTGAAATGAAAGCGCTGGCCCCGGGCTTCGAGGGCCGACAACACCCCGCGGGCGTCTTCGAAGTCGGGGTTCAACGACGTGGCCCGAAACGCCAACAAGGCTGCACAGGAGGCCCGATCTGGATTGGCCAACTCCGCCCGCGCCGACGTCGACAGCGCCGCCGCTTCGCTGGCAAAGGCCCGGTCGACAGCCCCCGGCACCCGCTTGGCCACCGCCGCCCACAGGGCGCGCTTTTCCCGGGCCCGCGCCAGCACGGGGGCAATGGCGTCGAGGACGTCGGTGGCGGTGGCGAAGCGGTCGTCCGCCCGCAGGGACAACAGCCGCGCCACCACCTGGTCAAGGAGCATGGGGACCGAGGGTTCGACGTCGCCGAGGGGGCGGATGGCGCCGGTGATGACGTTGGACAACGTGACCATCGGTGAGTCGCCGACGAAGGGATTTCGACCCGTGATGAGCTCGTAGAGGATGACGCCCGCGGTGTAGAGGTCCGTGCGACCATCCATGGGCGCGGCCATGGCCTGCTCGGGACTCATGTAGGCGGGGGTGCCGATGATGTTGTTGGTCCCCGTGAGCTTGGTGCCCTCGGCGAGACGGGCGATGCCGAAGTCGGCGATCTTCACCGGGACATCGGGATGGGCCGAGTCCAGCAACAGGTTCTCGGGCTTCAAGTCCCGGTGGATGACGTTGTGGGCGTGGGCGTGGGCCAGCCCCTCGAGGATGTCGGCAAAGACAAGCACCGCCACCAGGGGCGGCAGCTTGCGCACATCGCGGGTCAGCTCGTTGAGGGCGCCACCGGGCACAAACTCCGTCGCCAGATACTCGGTGCCAGAGACGTGGCCGGCCTCGATGAGTTCAACGATGTTTGGGTGGTGCAGGGGGCGCATGGCCTGGGCTTCCCGCTGGAAGCGTCGGCGCAGGTCGTCCCCCGACGAGGAGCGCAACAGGTGCTCGTGGATGACCTTGATGGCGCTGCGCTGGCCGCCTTGACCAGCCGGCCCACCAGCCACCCCGAGGAACACCGACGCCATGCCGCCTTCGCCGATGCGCCGCTCGAGGACGAAGGAACCGCATTGGGACCCCACCCCCACACCGGCGGGAGCGCTCACACTGGCACCCACAGGGACCCCGATGCCCATACCGGCACCCACAGCACCCACACCGTCGAAGGCTGGGTCGGGGCTCGAAAATGGCGACGTCGCCCGGCCAAATCCCAGGGTGCCGCCGCCGACAGCGGTCACGGCGGGGACGGGGGCGGCAATGACGGGGGCAACGACGGGGGCAACGGGAACGACCGCTCCTCCCCCCAACGGGGGGAGGCTGGGAGGGGGGCTCCGGACCGGCGGCGCAAACGACGGATTGGCGAAGGGACTGGGTGACGACGGCGCTGGCCCCTGGTCCGTCAGGGGTGGCAGCACGCCGGCCTGGGTGGCGCCGAGGGCGGGGCGGGTGCTCTCGTTGAAGGCCGACGACGACGACGCCTGCACGCTCACCGCCGACGGCGGCGCCAGGAACGAGACCGCCACCCGCTGGGGTGCCGGCGTCACCGCCAGGGCATCGCGGATGTCGTTTTCGAGGGCGACGCACGCCGTGTGGGCGGGCAGGGACATGGCCAGGCTCACGCCCAGGCGGGAGGGGTCGGCAAACGCGATGAGGGGTCGTCCGGCGGTGGTGCCGATGGGGACAGCGATGAGGGCCTGCCACGTCGACATGGGCGTCGGCAGTGGCAGCCGGGCTTCCAGCATCCAGCGGCCGCGGGGTGGCGCCTGGGGCAGACCCGTGACGGTGGCGAGGGCGGTCACGACGTGGTCGGCGGGGGCCCCGACGTCGATGAGGGCCGTCGACGGCAACCGACCTGCTTCAACGAGGCCCCGCGCCGACGCCAGCTGGGACGGATGCAGATGACCGCGGGCGATGAGGTCGGCCCCCAATGCCTCAAGGACCTCGGTGGGGCTCATGGCCCCGAAGAACAGCGTCGAACCAACCACGCCGCACGCTAGCAGGGGTCAGACGAAACGCCCACGGTGGGCTTGCAGGGGACGTCGAGCCTGCCGAGGCTGCTCCGTTCACCTCGCGCCCAAGACGCCTCGTCGCGCCATTGATTGGCCATAGAAGAAGAGTCCAAAAGATATGACAAGAATCGACAAGTCGATCAGGGAGGCTTGGGGTCCAAAGACGTCCCAGCGGCCCCGAAAGAGGAGTTCATGCTGGTGGCCTCCTTTCCGTGCTGCGGGTGAGCCATGAACATCAGCGCACGTCGAAGGCCGCTGCCGCCGACGCGCCGCGGAAGGTGCCGCCCACTTCGGCGCGCACGCGGAAGCGGTAGGTCGTGCCCCGGGTCTGGGGCCAGAAGGTGCGCGACGGCGCCGTGCCCACCCAGGTGTAGTAGGTGCTGAAGGCGCCGTTTTGCCCTTTGACCTCGACGGCGAACTCGTAGCGGCTGGCGCCCGCCACGGGATTGCAGGTCATGGTCACGCCATTGGATGCCACGAACGACCCACCGCTCGGCGCAAGGCCGGTGGCGACGTCGGCAGCCGGCGTCGGCGCAGGCGGAGGCGTCGGCGCAGGCGTCGGTGCAGGCGTCGGCGCTGGTGGCGGCGTCGGTGCCGGTGCGGGTGGCGGCGTCGGTGCCGGTGGCGTCGTCGGCGAGCCGAGTTCCCGGGGTGGGGGCATGGGCAGGGGCGCGGGGTTCGAGAGGGCCGCGCGGTTGCGGGGGGAGCCCCAGTGAAACGTCGACCAGTTCGACCAGGCGCCGGCGCCGAAGCGGTTCTCGGCCCGGGCGCGGAAGCGATAGCTGCTGTTGGTGAACGACGGGTAGACGACGACGGCGTTGGAGCTTGAGTTCCAGGTGAAGTAGGAGACCCAGGCGGACCCCGTCCAGCGATCGAGGGCGAACTGCCAGCGGGTGGTCTCTGGTTGGGCCGCCGCCATCAGCTTGATGTAGCCGCGGGTCCAGCTGGCGCCGTTGTCGGGCCACAAGCCCGCGGGGGCTGCGGGCACCGACGTCGGCGACGGCAGCGGCGACCGATCGAGGACGTAGCGGGGGCTGCCCTGGATCTGCATGACGTTGAAGTCGAGGGCCGTGATGCCGCACATGGGCTTGGTGCCCGCGTACTGCTTCGCCGTGGGAAACGCCCAGCCGCCGAAGTGTTCCCGGTCCCAATCGTCGAGGGACTGGCCCGAGCCGTACCACGCGTACCAGAGGGGCAGATTGGCGAACTCGGTGGTGTTGCCCATCTTGCCGTCCCAGAATCCCTTGCCGGTGTAGATGCCGCAGTCGACGCCGTGGGCCTCGCAGACGGCGACGGCCTCGCGGACCTGGCGAAGCACATTGCCGGCGTTGGCGGCTTCTTCGACGTCGAGCCACAGGCGCTCGATGGGGAAGCCGCGACCCGCCATCTCGTCCATCAAGGCGATGGATTCCTCGACCTGCTCGGTCACGCTGTCGGTCCAGTACAGGTAGACGTAGGCGTCGACGACCATGCCGCCGCGCACGCTGCTTTCGACGTGTTGGCGAAACACCTCGGGCACCTGGGTGCCCACGACGATGGAGCGCACGCCGGCGTCCCAGAAGCAGCCCATCTCGGTGTCGTTGATGACCTTGGTCCACATGCAGATGTCGAGGCCGAAGGGCGCGTCGTTGGCGGGGTCGCCGGCGTAAAACGGCGGCGGGACGGGGGCGGCCACCACGGCCTGGCCGGTGTCGTCGACGACGTCGATGTCGTCGCCGATGATGTCCCCGGTGCCGTCGGTGCCGTCGGTGCCGTCGCCCACCTCGGTGACGCAGCCGCTGCCACCCAGACCCACCACGCTCGTCAAGCCAACCAGGCCAACCAGGCCAACCAGACAACTCGTGCGCATCATGTCCACCCTCCTCGACACCGGATCAGAAATTCGAAACCGTCATTCCGGTTTCGTTGACATGCTTGTCGATCACTTCGCCGATTGACGCGTCGGTCAACGGATGGATGGCCGAAGACGGCATTGGGATGCGGCGAATGGTGATTCATCCACCCGATGACGGACCGATCGAGCCTCGAAGAGAAACCCGCTCTGGGGTTTGTCGCCGAGGCGAGTCTCTTGAGGGGCGGGCGGGGAAACCTCCCCGGCCGTCGGCGAGGTTGAAGCGACCCCGCACCTCGAGGGCCAGGGCCCGCAGGGATGCTGTGTCCCGCGACCCGCGCGCGATCCCGAAGGCCTTGAGCCGTTTGACGAGGACGGCACGGGTGCGCGGCTGGCCCACGGCGGCGACGAGGCCCCGGTCTTCGTCGACGAGCAGCGACACCAGGGTGCGCCGGGCGGCAAACACCGACGACGATGGCGGCGTGGTCGGGGTGCGGCGCAGGGCTTGCCGGGCGCTGGCCACCGCCCGGGCCAGGGATGGTGACACCGTCAGCACCTCGCCGGAGGTGAAGGCGGCCTCGTCGACGAACTCCCCCAGCGCCACGACGACAGCGCGGGCCTCGTCGTCGGCAGCACTCCAGGGGGCCTTCTTGCCGACACTGTTCAAGGCCCGCTTTCGCCCGGCGTCGTCGCCGGCGAGGTCCGCCAGGCCCGCTTGCAGCACCCAGAGGTCGCGGCGGGTCGACTGCTCCGCTGGCCGGTCTGCCAGGGCGAGGGCGGCTTTGACGGCGGCGCGGCGCTCGACGAGGGCAGCCCGATCGCTGCGGGCAAACGTCAGCAACGCCTGACGACGGGGCCCCCGGCTGCTCGGGGCCCGGGCCAGCACCTCGGCCACGGTGAAGGCCCCCGTCGACGACGGCCGCGCCTTCGTCGCCGCCGCCCATGACGGCGTCGCCATCGACGTTGCCAGCAGCAACACCAGCAGCAGCAATGCTGTGGGCGGCGGGCACCGACGACGGCTAACGCTCATGACGGCAGTGTGGGTCGACAGGGATGGTGGGGGCATCGGTCGTTGAGGGGACCTCAAGATACCGGGAAGCGCGTTGAGGGCCCCTGTTGGCTGTGACAGCACCGGGCCATGTGGATGCTGGTGATGGCCATGGCGATGATGACCGCTGCCGACGTGGAGCCCCCCGCGCCGATTGCGCCGGCGGCGACCGACCCGCCGGCCCCGGCCTCATCGTCGCCGTCGGTGGCGCCACCTGCTTCGCCGCCCACCGCGCCGTCGTCGACGTCGACCCAGGCGGCGGCGCCGGTCAGTGAGCGTCCGCTCCTGTTGGTCCTTGATGTTGACGGGGCCCATCTGACCCAGGGAGACCGTGACGGCCTCACCGAAGCCATCACGCTGCTCTTTGCCAAGCAGCTGGACCTCGAGGTCCAATCCGCCCACTCCCTCATCGATCGGGCGACCCTCAGCGCCGAGCAACAAGCGGCAGGGTGCGACAGCTCGGCGTGTCTGGCGGAGATCGCCAACGCCATGGGCGCGCGCTTTGTGACCTTCACCCGGGTCGTGCGCATTGGTGAGCAGCAGATCCTCCGCTGCGACATCTTCGACAGCCACGCCGGCCGCACCCTGGCCCTGGGTTCCGTGCAGGGGCAGCAGGTTGCGGAGCTCTTCGCGGCCCTGCCACACCTCGTCGACGATCTCGTCGTCGAGTCCGGCGGCGGGCTGCCGCGACGAACCACGCCCAGGTCCCTCGCCGTCATGCCCGAGGAAGGGGCGCCGGCACCGCTGGTCACCACCGGCCTCACGGTCGCCGGTAGCGGCCTGGTGGTGGGGGCCATCGGGGTCACCACGGTCGTGCTGACATCCCTGCGCGTCAGCACCCTGAGCAACGCGAGCGACGCCTACGCCGCCGATCCCACCATCGACAACGCCCGGGCGGTCATCGACGCCCGCGCCGGCGTCGGACCCGGCTCAACGGCGTCGGCGGTGGGCCTGGCGGGCATCTGCGGGGGGTGTCTGGGCATCAGCGGTCTGGTGGGCGGACTCATCGCCCTCGTCATTGGCAACAGCAACAATGGCGACAGCAACGACGACGAAAACGGCACGGAGGTGACCCGATGAAGGGTGCCCGAATCAACCTCGCCGTCGTGCTCCTCGCCGTCGTGGTCCTGGCCGTGGTCGGCCCCGCTGCGTGCTTCTCGCCGCGGGGCGAGTCCGACGACGGCGAGACCTGCACCGTCACGGGAGACTGCCAAGGTGGCCTGGAGTGCGTGATCGTCGACGGCGATCAAGGCGTCTGTCTGCCGTCGCCCACCGCACGGAGCCCCCGCAGCTGCGACGTCGATGATGAATGCCGGCTGTCGACGGGCGAACTGTGGCCCATCGAGAGCGAGTGCCTGAGCGGCCAGTGCCGCTGCCTCAGCGAAGAAGTCACGTGCAACACCAATGACGAAGACATCAACGACAACAACCTGGTCCTTGAGGAGGAAACCTGTCGCTGCGTCGACCGCGGCGGCCGGGGCGATCCGTGCATCACGGCCCAGACGTGCCAGCGCGGGTTGGTGTGCGCAGGTGGCGAGTGCACGCCCGGCGCAGGTGAAACGGGCATGGCCTGTGTCGGTGGTGACTGCGAAGGCGGGCGATGCGGATTCAGGCCTGGCAACGACCTGGGCGTGTGCGAGTAGTCGCCGTCGTCGCTGTCGTGTTCGCCCCCGTCGTCGGACGAGGCCGGTGCTGTTTCAAGCAAACAAAAACGCGCGGACGCCCTTGCCGAGGCGGGTCTCGATGAGGTGGAACGTCATCGTGGGCACGCCGATGGCCACCACGAACAAGACGGGCACGAGGGCGACGTTCATCATCCAATCCGGGGGCACGGCGTCCTGGCGCACCACGCCAAACACCAGCTGGTCGACGTGCCACAGGGCGGCCGTCGTCAGCCGCACGGCGGGGTCCATCATCAACAAGACCGCCAGGGAGCGCAGGCCCACCCACTCGAGGGCCTTGTGCCAGGCCGCCGTCGACGACGGCAGGGCCGCGATGAAGAGGACCATGGCGATGGCCAGCAGCTGCAGGGAGACGCGCTCGCCGGCGTAGACGAACGACGCCGGACTGCCGTCGCCAAAGACGCCCCCCAGCCACACGCTTTCGGCGCAACTGGCGACCCCCAACACCGCCACGACGACACCGGCCACGGGGCGGTGGGCGGCCACCCAAGCCACCACCGCCGTGCCCCGGGCCGACAGCAGCATCCCGGCGATGAAGAAGTGCAGGTGCAGGATGACGAGGTGGGAGGGCAGCACCGGGTTCCCGCTGGCGGCCAGCGACGCCACCCCGACGGCGACGACCTGCAGCAGAAGCGCGAGGCCCAGGGCCAGCCCCGGTGCGGCCGCCACCAGCCGGGCCAGCAGGGGGGCCAGCAACGACAGCTGCACCAACAAGATGAGGAACCAATAGGTGGGCCAGGGGCCACCCCCGACGAAGGTCGACAGGGTGTCGTTCCAGTCGAGGGGATGGTTCTCGAGACCCACCACGACGACGAAGCCCGGAATCGACCACAACAGATAGCGTTGCAGGATGCGCCGGGCGTTGCCGGCAGCGAGGGTCCACGTCGACGAAAACCGCCAGGTGAAGAAGCCCGACGCGCACAGAAACAACGGCAGACACACCGGTGTCAGGCTCTTGGCCAGCACTTCGACGACGACCTGGATCGCCGAGAGTCCGGCGACCTGTGGCGTTTCCCGCAGGACACCAAAGGCCCCCATCGACGCGTGGTTCAGGGCCACCAGCACAATGCCGATCCCGCGCATGACCCCGATGTTTCGCCACACGGCCACCGACGTCGTCACAGGGCTCCAGGAATTCGACCACGAAGTGGTCGAATAGTTCTGATTATTCAAACACTTGGCGAGGCGCCAAGTGTTTGAATTTCACCACCACGGGCTTCGCCCATGTCGGTGAATTGTCTACACGTTCATCGGCTGGCGCCGATGAAATGTGGTCCGACGCTGCGGACCGATCGAAAGGTCCGCTCGAAAGGTCCGATCGAAAGGTCCGATCGGAAGGTCCGATCGGAAGGTACTCAGCGGGTCCGGGGGCGACAACGACGCCACCACCAACGGACAGTGGTTCAATTGCCCCGCCCCCGTGTGAACAGGCACTTCCGCCCCAGTCGGGGCGAAGTGGCAGCGTGATGGGTCGGCGTCCGGAGGCGACGGCGCGACGGCACACCGTCTGCCGAAGCTGGCATTGCCAATGCATGACGGTGCCGAGGAGGATTCACACCCATGAAGCGCAACGAGCCCATCACCCGAATCATGACCAGCGACCCCATCACGATCCACACCGGGCAGAAGGCGTCCGACGCCCGCAAGGTGATGGCCGAGGGCGGCTTCCACCATGTGCCGGTGACCTCGGGCAAAAAGCTCGTGGGCCTGCTCTCCACCACCGATCTGCTGCGCGCCACCTACATGGCCGACACCGATCCCCAGGCGAGCGACGCCGTCCTCGACCACACCCACACCGTGGTCGGCCTGATGCAGAAGGCCGTCGTCGTGCTGAAGACCAGCCAGACCGTGCGCGAAGCCGTCGGCGTCTTTGCCGAGGGCAAGTTCCACTCCCTCCCCGTCGTCGACGACCAGGAGAACCTCGTGGGCATCGTCACCACCACCGACGTGCTGCGCTACATGCAAGACCAGTACTGAGTGTTGGTCCGGCGCCGACGAGGTCGGCGCCAAAAAGAAGCGCGGTGTCGTCGACGAATCGATGACACCGCGTTTTCGTTTGTGCCCGCCAAAGAAGCTGCAGAGCTCCGCGCCAGAACCCGGCGCCTGCATCATGGCGAAGCATCAGAACTTCTTCGGCGCCAGCCGAAGAAGCATCAGAACTTGGTGACGGTCCCCTCGTGCTCCATCACGCCGGCGCTGTTCCAGAACTGGACCGTCAACGTGTTGCCGCGCACGGAGAACCAGTTGAAGCCTTCGACCTCGACGTCTTCGAAGTGCACCGGCTGGGACCCCAACAGTTCCGACGTCTTTGACCCCGCGCCCGAGACGATGAACTGGGTCCCCTCGCAGGTGTCGACCAACCATTGGCGGCTGTGGTCGTGGCCGGCCAGATAGAAGTCCGCTTCGCCACAGACGTTGGCTTCGACGAAGTCCTGGATCGACTGCCCATTCACGGTCACAAAGATGCCGTCGTCGAGGCCCTCATAGGCCCCCGCGTTGCCGTGCTTGCCGTTGGACAGGTAGGGGTGGTGCCCGTAAGCAAAGCGCCACCGGCCCGCCGTCGCCGGGTTGGCCCACTCCGCTTGCAGCATGGCCTCCTGCTCCGCCGCCATGTCGGAGTAGCGATCGTCGAAGTCGAACAACGTGCCCTCAAAGAAGATCGACGACGTGTCGAGGGCGAAGAAGTCGACGTTGCCATGGCTGTGCTTGTGGAAGCGCGCGGGCATCGTCCACTTGTCAGAGAACGCCGAGTACTCGACCTGGTCGTCGCCAGGCGAGAGCTGCAGACCGGCACCGAACGCACCGCCGTCGTGATTGCCCAGGACCGGGTAGAACGGGAAGTCGAGTTCGGCATAGGGCAGCTCGAACTTGTCGAGCCACTGGGGGTCCTCGACCCCGTCGATACCGGTGTCGTAGAAGTTGTCACCAAGCAGCAGCGCGAAGTCACACCCCTGCGCCGCACACACCGTGGCGATGACGTCGGCCACCGCGAACTGGGCCTCGTTGCCTTCGCCGGTGTCACCGAGGGCCACCCAACGAACCGTGACTTCTTCGCCTTCGCCTTCGCCTTCGCCCTCGCCCTCGCCCTCGCCTTCGCCTTCGCCCTCGCCTTCGCCCTCGCCCTCGCCCTCGCCCTCGCCCTCGCCTTCGCCCTCACCCTCGCCGGCTCCCGAGCCGGCGTCGTCGTTGGTCGACGACAACGGCTCCGAACAGGAAGCGACGACGAAAGGAAGGGCTGCGAAGAGGGGGAGACGAATGCGGGCCATGGGTCAGCCTAGCCCGCTCGCTGCCTGGCGGGGAGCAGGAAAGCGGGCACTCTGCGGCGATCCACCTGCACGCGAAAACGCGGTGTCATCGACGAATCGGTGACACCGCGTTGTCTTTCCCCTCTCCCTTCAGGGAGAGGGTCCGGCCGAAGGCCGGGGTGAGGTCCGGCGGGCCCGGCCGCAGGCCAGACGTTCGGAACTACTTGTTCTGGGGGAAGCCGAGGTCGACGCCGCGGAAGCGGGGCTCGGGCCAGCGGGCGATGACCACCTTGTTGCGGGTGTAGAAGCGCACGCCGTCCATGCCGTACATGTGCAGGTCGCCAAACAGCGACTGCTTCCAGCCGCCGAAGGAGTAGTAGGCCAGGGGCACGGGGATGGGCACGTTCACGCCGACCATGCCGATCTGCACGTCATGCTGGAACTTGCGGGCGGCGCCACCGTCGTTGGTGAAGATGGCGGTGCCGTTGCCGTATTGGTGACCGTGGATGAGGGCGAGGGCGTCGTCGTAGGTGGCGGCGCGCACGACGCTCAGCACGGGCCCGAAGATCTCCTCGCGGTAGCAGCTCATGCTGGTGGTGACGTGGTCCAGCAGGCAGGGCCCGAGGAAGAAGCCGCCCTCATGGCCGGGCACCTTCAAGGGGCGACCGTCGACGAGAATCTTGGCGCCGTCCTTTTCGGCCTGGTCGACGTAGCCGGCCACGCGATCGCGGTGGGCCTTGTTGATCAAGGGCCCCATCTGTGACGCAGCGTCGAGGCCGTTGCCGACCTTCAAGACAGCGATGCGCTCCTGAATCTTTGGCAGCAGCTTGTCGGCGGCGTTGCCGACGGTGACGAGGACCGAGATGGCCATGCAGCGCTCACCGGCGGAGCCGAAGCCGGCCCCGACGGCGGCGTCGGCGGCGAGGTCCATGTCGGCGTCGGGCAGGACCACCATGTGGTTCTTGGCGCCGCCGAGGGCCTGCACGCGCTTGCCGTGCTGGGTGCCGGTCTCGTAGATGTAGCGAGCGATGGGGGTGCTGCCGACGAAGCTGATGGCGGCGACGTCGGGGTGTTCCAGCAAACGATCGACCGCGATCTTGTCACCGTGCACCACGTTCAACACGCCCGGTGGCAGGCCCGCCTTGGCGAAGAGCTCGGCGCAAAACACCGTCACCGACGGGTCGCGCTCGGACGGCTTGAGGATGAAGGTGTTCCCGCAGGCAATGGCGATGGGGTACATCCACATGGGCACCATGGCGGGGAAGTTGAACGGCGTGATGCCGGCGACGACGCCCACGGGTTGGCGCATCGAGTACGAATCGACGTCCGTCGACACGTTCTCGCTCATCTCGCCCTTCAGCAGCTGCGACAGGCCGCAGGCGAACTCGATGACCTCGAGGCCCCGCTGCACTTCGCCCTGGGCGTCGGAGAAGACCTTGCCGTGCTCCAGCGTGAGCAGGCGGGCGATGTCGTCTTTGTGCTGGTTGACGAGCTCACGGAACGCGAAGAGCACCCGGGTGCGGGTGGCCAGGGAGCTGTTCTTCCAGCCCTCAAGGGCGGCTTTGGCGCTGGCGACGGCGGTGTCGACCTCGGCGATGCTGGCCAGACCGACCCGGGCCTGCACGTCGCCAGTGGCGGGGTTGTAGACGTCGGAGCGGCGGTCGCTCGTGGACTCGACGTGCTGGCCGCTGATGAAGTGGTGGATGATCTTGGTCATGGGGCCTCTTTCACGGGTCGTTGCCAAAGGGGACGCCCCGGGGGGAGCGCGGCGGGAGGATACAGGGTCCCGTCGCGTGGTGGGGACCTGCCCCGCTCTGCCCTGCCGGCTTACCTGAGGTCGGCGCAGCAGCGAAAGCCCGTCGAGTAGTCCCAATGCCCCGTATCGTGGGCCGTGGTGCGGTAGGTGCAGCCGGCGCCATTGCGCACGGTGTCGACGTAGAAGCCGCCGCGAAAGGTACCGGCAGGGTCGCTCGTCCACTCGTGGACATTGCCCATCAGGTCGAAGTGGCCGCTCTCGCCCACGCAGCCGGGGTGGGCGCCCGTGTCAGCGATGCTGTCGTCGAGCTGGTTGATGCAGGGATGGCCCAGCCGGCTCCAGATCCACGAGGCCCCGGTGCCAAAAAACTCCACGGCGGGGTGGACGGCGCGGGCGTCGTTGCAGACGCCGTCACGGCGGTCGTTGCCCCAGGGGTAGATGGTGTTGCCGGCCCCCCGGCAGGCCCGGGTCCACTCGCTGTCGCTGCACAGGCGCTTGCCCGCGCGCGCACAGGCGCTGCCCGCTTCGCGTCCCGAGATGTACCCCTGGGGAACGGCCCCAGGTGCCGAGCGGGCCACGACGATGGCGCTGCCCGGATGCTGAAAGGGCGAGAAGGCCACGACGTCGCCGCCGGCGGTCTCTTGCTCGAGAAAGGCCTCCCAGCGGTCCATGCACACCACCGCCCCCCCGGGGCCCGTGACGCCCACGATGGGCGCCATGCCCGCCGGACAGCCTCCCACCCCGGCGGGCTCCTGCAGGCCCTCATTGGGGGTTGGCAGGTCGGCCTCGGTGCAAACGCTGTCGTCGCCGTCGCTGCTTGAAGCCGGCGGTGGCGTCGTCGGTGGCGTCGTCGGAGGCGTCGTCGGTGGCGTCGTCGCCGGCGGCGTGGGCAGGGCCAGGGTGTCGGGCCAGCACACATCGCGAACCACGCCGGCCTCGCCGTGGCGGGGACTCTGGAGGCAGCGGTAGCCGTCGCGGCAGCCGTCCCCGCCCAGGCGGGCCACGTCGCAGCGGGAGACGCAGACGCCGTCGTCGCTGACGCTGCCGGCGGGGTCGTCCACGCAAAAGGTGGTGGGGGCGTTTGGGTCGTCGGGGCAGAGGCGGGTGCAGGCCAGGGAGCAGGTTCCGTGGGGGAAGCCCTCGCCGTCGTCCAGACAGAAGCCGCCGGCCCGGCAGCCATCATCGGCGTCACAGGGGCCACCGACAAACTGCGCCACGCCGGACTGTTCCACGGGAGGTTCCACGGGCTCCCCTGGCTGTTCCACGGGAGGTTCCACGGAAGGTGGATCCTGATCCCCGGGCGCTTCCCCTGGCTGTTCCACGGGAGGTTCCACGGGAAGTTCCACGGGAAGTTCCACGGAAGGTTCCACGGGCTGTTCCACGGGCTGTTCCGCGGGGGGATCAGCCGGGGCCTGCACGACCTCCACCGCCAGGGGACCGCCACAGGACAGGACCAGCAGCAACCCGGGCACGACGACCAACGAGATAACGCGCATGGGTGGTCATCATATTGAAACCCGGCCCCCGCACATCCACCCGCTGACGGAGCGGGGCCCAGATCCGTTCGGCCTGCCGTGCGCCGTGACGGCCCAGCGACGACTGAATCATCGGTCAACGCCGTCGTCGAACGGCCCATGTTCACCTGCCGCGCTTCCTCCATCGACACCACGACCCTGACGTCCTCGTCGGGTTCGTCGTCGTTCGAACGAGGACGACCGGCCGGCTGACCATGAGCAACCGCGCCCGGTCCTCCCACGAGGATTGCTGGCGCATGGTGCGTTGTCGTCGTCGTGGTTGGGCCGGGTGTCTGTCAACGAGGCACCCATGACCATGCAGAAGATCCCCATCACCACCGGCACCATCGGTCACGTCGACCATGGCAAGACCACCCTCACGGCAGCGCTGACGGCGTTGTCGGCCCGTCGCTTCGGCACCCGGGCCCGGGGCTACGACGCCATCGACAACAGCCCCGAGGAGCGCAGCCGCGGCATCACCATCCACGCCAGCCACGTGCCCTGGGAGAGCGCGCGCCGGGCCTATGCCCACGTCGATTGCCCGGGTCACGCCGACTACGTGAAGAACATGATCGTGGGGGCAAGCCAGATGGACGGCGCCATCCTCCTCGTCGACGGCAGCCAGGGGGCCGGTCGGCAGACCGCCGAGCACGTGCTGCTCGCCCGTCAGGTGGGCGTGCGGCATCTGGTGGTGTTCATCAACAAGGTCGACGTCGCCGACCCGGACCTCCTCGAGCTGGTGGAGCAGGAGACCCGTGAGCTCTGCGAGCGCCACGGCTACGACGACGTCTGCGTGGTCCGCGGCAGCGCCCTGCGGGCCCTGCAGACCCTGCAGGCCCTGCCAACAGGCGCCGGCGTCGACGGCGCCGTCGACGACGACGATGGCCTCTTTGGCCTGGTGGCCCTGGTGGAGGCCCTCGACCGGGTGGTGCCAGACCCCGTGCGCAACCTCACGGGCCCGTTCTTGATGCCCATCGAGGACGTGTTCTCCATCGCGGGTCGCGGCACCGTCGTGACCGGCAAGGTGGAGCGTGGCGTGGTGGCCGTCGCCGACAAGGTCGAGCTCGTCGGTCGGCTGGGTCAGCGCAGCGTGGTGGTGACCGGGGTCCAGGCGTTTCATCGGGACCAGGTCCGGGCCAGCGCCGGCGAGAACGTGGGCCTGCTGTTGCGGGGCATCGCTCGTGAGGACGTCGAACGCGGTGACCTCATCGCGGCCGCCGGGTCGTTGCTGCCGCGGCAGCACGGGGTTGCCGAGGTGGTGGTCCTCACCGCCGCCGAAGGGGGACGCAGCACGCCGTTTGGGGCGGGCTACCGGCCCCAGTTCTTCTTCGGTGACACCGACGTCACCGGCACCATCGGGGCCGTCGGCGACGGCAACGACGGCAACGACGGGGCGGTGGCGCCGGGTGACCGGGCCACCGTGGCCTTCGACCTCGACCGCGCCGTCGGTCTCGAAACCGGGATGCGCTTTGCCCTGCGGGAGGGTGGACGCACCGTGGGCGCCGGCGTCGTCGTCAGCGTGACGTGACAGGCGTTTCGCGTCGGGGTCGGGGATGTCGGCGACGGCTGCTGCTTCCCTGGCCCCGGCTTGTATGGATGAGCCAAGCATTTGGCGCTGCGTCAAAGAAGTGAACCGCCGGAATCGCGACCCGCGGCGGCCATGATCCTTTGCTCAAGAGGAGCGCCCCGACGACCGATAGCTGCCTGGAGGGCAGGAGGTTTCCGTATGCTGCAAACAACACCTGTGTCCCACTCCAGTTGGCGCGTCCGACGCGTGGGGGATCGCCTGGTGGAGTTGGTCCTCACTCCGCCACTCTGCCTGGCCGATGTCGCCGCGACAGTCGCGGCCATCGGCATCGAGATTCGTCGCATCGCGCCCACCCCGGTGGTCTTCGCCGCCGACATTCGCACCCTCCTGGTCATGCCTCCCGACGTGGCTGAACAGTTTCTGGCCATGCTGCGCGCCAACAGCCCGGCGGTGGAGCGGACGGCGGTGCTCATCGCCGCCGATCGAGGGGTCATGGCGTTGCAGGTGGAGCGGCTGATTCATTCCGGCGGCCACGCCACGCGTCGCACCCTCGACACCCCCCGGGAGGCCGTGGCCTGGCTCCACCAGGTGACGCCCGACGCCATGCTGCTGGGTCCACGGTGGGGGACGAATTGAAACCAACCGAACTGATCGCCGCCGACGACGGCCACTACCTTTCCACCAACGGTTCCATGGAGGTCCGGTTGTTGCGCCCGGGGCTGCTGTGGACCCGCGTGGTCGGCCACGCCGACGGACCCATGGCCCTGTGGTACCGGCAGCGGCTCGTGGTCACCCGGTTGAGCGCGCCCACCTTCCGAGCGCTACGACCAGCAGGCCAAGCAAACCCTGCTCGAATGGACCACCAGCAACCGCGACGTGACGTTCCACGTGCTGACCCGATCCCGATTGGTGGCCATGGCCATGTCGGTGGTCAGCCTCACCACCAAGGCCTCGATCCACGCCTACGAAGACCGGGGCCGCTTCCAGCGGGCCCTCGCCGAAGCCGACAGCCAACGGCTGCCGGGTGATCCGATACGCACCAGTCAGTGACCAGACACTGACCAGACACTGACCAGACACTGACCAGACACCAGGCGATGACGGCAGAACCGTGACCCGACGGTGACAGGGCGTGATGCCGTCGCCGACGTCGCCGCAGCAGATCGACGTCGACGACCATACCATTTTCGTGGCGCTGACAGAGCCGTGACGGAGGACGGGTGGCGAGTGCCTACGCTGACGGCATGTACGTTCTCGCTTGCCTCGTTGTCTTCCTCCTCGCCTACGGGCTGACCATCGTGTTGACGAGCGTCGGCTACCACCGGGCCCTGGCCCATGGCGCGGTCCAGCTGCATCCCCTCGCCCGTCGGGCGTTGGTGACCCTCGGCCCCTGGGTGACGGGGTTTGATGCCAAGACCTGGGTCGTGATGCACCGGCTCCACCACCGTCACTCAGACACCCCTGACGATCCCCACTCGCCGGTGAACGTCGGCTTCCGTGGCCTCTTCAAGGCCCAGCTCGATGGCTATGCCCGCATCCAGCAGGCCCTCGTCAACGGCGACCCCGACGTCACCTCCCTTGGTCGTGACCTCGAGCTGTCGTGGCCCGTGCGCTCGGGTCGCTGGTACGTGCCCTACCTGGTGCAAGTGGCGGTGGGCCTGGTCGTGGCTGTGACCATGGGCTGGTGGCTGGGCATTGCCCTGGTGGCCGGGCTCATGAGCCACGTCGTGCAGGGCGCCATCATCAACTACTTCGGCCACGCCCACGGCGGTCGCAACTTCGACACCGACGACAACTCCCGCAACAACCACCCGGCGGCCTGGCTCGTCCTCGGCGAGGGCTTTCAGAACAACCACCACCGCTATCCGTCGTCGGCCCGCTTCTCGTACCGCTGGCGCGAGATCGACCTGGGCTTTGTGGTCTGTCGGGTCCTCGAGCAGCTGCGCGTGCTGCGGGTCGTTGAAAAAACCCTCATGCCCCGTCCCGCCTGACCCACCCTGATCTCAGGGGCTCAGGGCCCGACGATGTCGGCAGGGCCGATGATGTCCGCTGGACAGCTGATGAGGCTGCGGGTGGCGTCGCCGCCAATCAGCTCCGTGCTGCGGGGTGGGGCGATGGCCCAGCGGCCCAGGGTCGGGTCCAGCAGCACGTTGCAGGCCGAGCCCAGCCTGGCGTTCGACAGGGTCGTGGTCTCGCCGTCCCGCAGGCGCACCCGCACCACGCGCTCTTGGTTTTCGGCGACAAAGACGACGAAGTCTTCGCCCCCGCTGCGCTCAAGGATGCCGCCGGCGGTGCCTTGATCACAGCGGGCGGGCGACACCACGATGGGGGCCTGCTGTTCCACAAAGCCCGTGGCGAGGTCGATGAAGAACAGCCCCGTCGGCGCCGACAGGGCCACCCGCCCGGCACCCATGAACACATCGAAGTTGAAGAAGCCCACGACGATGGGCGCTGACAAGGGCACCGCCGTGCCCAGACTGCCGGTGACGGCGTCCACCGGGGCCAGGGCCTCCAGCCGGCTGGAATTGGCGTCGCACAGGACATCATCGCAGACGAACGTGAACAGGCTCTGGGTGCCAAGGTCCGTCAGCAAGAAGTCGGCAGCGATGCCGATGACGGTGACGCTGTCGAGGGGCCCCGTGGGAATGGCCACCGTCGCCCCCTCGTAGCCCGAGTAGACCCAGCGATCGCCGGCGAGGCCGAGGGGACCGCGGTTGGCGCCGGCGTTGGTCTGGACGGAGATGGTCTGACAGCTGGTGGTCCCGAGGTTCTCGATGAACAGCGTCGGCGCCGGCGTGCATTCCCCCGCGCACAGGGAACTGGCATCACAGACGGTGTTGCAGCCGCCGCAGTTCTGCTCATCGGTACCAACGTTCGTGCAGCCATCGCCGCAGCGGGTGGCGAAGGCTCCGGCGCACACACAGGCGCCGCCGACGCAGGCTTCGTTGTCCCCCGTGCAGGGCGAGTTGCAGTCGCCACAATGGTCGACGTCACGGTCGGTGGCCACGCAGGCCGCCGTTGGCGGAGCGCCACACAGCTCGGTCCCCGCCGCACAGGCGCAGCCGGCGCCCGTGCACAACGAGGCCGGGCAGGAGCCGATGCGCTCGTCGCCACCGGGATATTGGGACCCCTGCTCGACGTGGAAGAAGAAGCGACCGCGGACGGGATCGACGGTGAAGGAGCAGATGTCGCCAACGTCGGCAAAGGTCTCGATGACCGTGCGTTGGCCGCTGCCCAGGGAAATACGGGTGATGGCCCCGGTGGCCGTGACGTAGACGAGGTGGTCCTGCCCATCAAACGTCTCCAGGACCCCGCGAACCGCAAAGCTTTCGCAGGGCATCGCGAAGTCCAGCGGCGCGGCACGGGGGGACACGGTGACCAGACCCGTGGCGATGTCGACGAGATGGACGACGCCGCTGACGACGACGGCCACCGTGCTGACGCCGGCAAAGATGCCCACCGCCGTGCCCCCGTTGTTGAGGCCGTCGATGGGCCGACTCAAGGGCACCATCAGCACCGGCAGCCCCGTCACCGGGTCCACCAACTGCAAGGCCTCGGTGGTGCCATCACCGCTGGTGAAGAACGATCCGTCCAGGTCGCTCAAGGCCCACAGGGAACGGTCCGCCAGGTCCGAGAACAAGCCATCGATGCGGGGGTCGAGGATGCCCTGGGTGGTGAGGACGTCAGCGTCCGCCCGCAAGATCCGGGTATCGCCGACGTCGAAGAGGTCGTCGACGCCGATGGCGATGCCGCCGCGGTCGTCGCCGTTGTCGGCGGTGTGTTGGACCACCGTGCAGTCGTTGAGTTCGATGGTGTCGATGCGCAGGAACGGCACCGGCTCGCCTTCGCCCTCGCCTTCGCCTTCACCCTCGCCCTCGCCCTCGCCCTCGCCTTCACCCTCGCCTTCACCCTCGCCTTCACCCTCGCCTTCACCCTCGCCTTCACCCTCGCCTTC
>Ga0247837_1000769_pt1 | contig 69301 bp, 69 predicted proteins | sample LaCtaG_2_FD_187115 | JGI IMG/M metagenome (GOLD analysis project Ga0247837, IMG submission 187115) | Freshwater microbial communities from meromictic Lake La Cruz, Castile-La Mancha, Spain - LaCruzMarch2015_14.5m | ecosystem: Environmental > Aquatic > Freshwater > Lake | place: Spain: Castile-La... | reverse complement strand
AAATCTACGCCAACTCGTACAATTCTCATGATGAACTCCTTCTCTCAATAACTGGTTGTTTGGAAACTCCAGTTTGACACTTCGGTGCCCTTTCGGGGAGGGGGAGTCCATCCCATTGCTTTGGGGATTTATGTGTCTTCACTTAAATAATTAGCTAGATATTAACAGATACTAATGACTTTACTTTTGCCGTAAATTTTTCTCTTGCTTGCCAAAGGTCATACGCTGTTTGCTCTGCTAACCAAACATCTGCACGGCCTCCATTTTTAACACCTAGCCATTTTTCAAGACGTAATGCCATTTCTGGCGAAATAGCTGCTTTACCGTTGAGCACTTTTGAGAGTGTAGGGCGAGCAACACCTAACTGTTCAGCAGCGTCAGTCACAGAAAGTTTTAAGGCAGGTAAAATGTCTTCACGTAATGTTTCACCTGGGTGGGGTGGGTTATGTAATCTACTCATCGTATATCCTTTCAATGATAATCTTGGTAATCGACCAAAATGGCATCTTCACCAGCAAAAATAAAAGTAACTCGCCAGTTGCCATTTACCGTAATCGAATAATGCCCAGCTAGTTCGCCTGTCAAACCATGTAACTTCCAACCAGGAACATTCATATCTTCATGACTTTTTGCTACATCTAAACGCAATAATTGACGACTTAACTTTGAAGCATGATGCGGCTGAATACCAGCTTTACTGCCCGTCTCATAAAATTGCTCAAGTCCTTTATGTTTGAAGGTTTTAATCATTTAATTTATTGTAGCCAGTAACGTTACAGATGTCAATTTTGTTTGTTGTCAATATTGAGTAATAATGTAAACACTCAAGGGCAGTTTTGGGGATTTTGTAGTCTAATGGGGATTTTTGAGACGCACGTTACAATTAGAAACCCAATTGATTAATTCCGACTTTTGAAACTAGGCCGAAATTTATTTGGATTTATGTATTTATTATCAATTTTTGTAATTATTTTATTTTTAAGCCAACAAGTTACTTATTTATCATCATTACTAATCAAAATGCATCAATTTAGATGGCTTAAAACCGTGATTTGCAGTTACGTATTTATTCTCGTGAAATATCATTATTTCAACCGCTTAGGCCAAGTAAAAACTACTTGGCCTTTTTCAATGTTAAGCTTAAAAATATTTAATCAATCAAGGTGTTAAGTATCTATATTTTTAACCTTAAAGAATGTCTTGCTTAATTAAATAGTCAGTTAATCCAACGATTAAAATGCCTGCCGCAATACTCAGTGCCACAAGACCACCACCATTTAAAAAGTCACTCCAGTAAGTAAAATAATACAAATTTTGACTAATATTTAAGTTAAGTAGCCGATTTAAATTCTCCCAAACAATTTTTAAAAGTTGTGTTGGCATATCTAACAGCATAAGCACTAGGCATATTGGCAAGGCTAAAAGAACGCGTAAGGTATATTTCGTTGCTTTTGACTGATGGTCAGTGATAGGCCAAGAGAACACGGTCGTAAAAACTAAAATGAATGGCAGCAACACGTTGCCTAATGGCATGGTGGCGCCACTTGGGATGGGTGCATTAGGTACAAGAGTCTCATTTCCCGCATGAATTGGCATGGAATATGTGGTTTGCAGTAATAAAAACTGTTCACCATGTTGTTTAATAATACTGAATGTCATGGTATCAAACCGATAATCGAGTTGTTTAATTGTCCATTCGTAAATTGGAATGAGCAACTTAATGAGATGATTACCCCATTGATAACTTACAAAAAGCAATACTAATCCAATAACGATAAAGCGTAAGATGAGCGCATTCGGATGAAGCATTTAAACAGAGTCAGCGATAGATTTCGTGAATGGATGTTTCACCAACCAGCAATGAAAGAATAGTCCTGCAAGCGCAACTAATATCAATGGCGCTACCGTGCCATGCAAAAAATAAAATAGTGGTTTATCGGCACGGAATGCATAAAATAACCCAATAATACGCGCTTGGTTAAAAACGAATATAAATAATGTGCCCCACAAAATACCATTAAGTTTTGCTATCCGAGACAATGGGGCATTGACTAATGCGGCAATTAAAATAAACAGAGCCTCAACACCTTCACAGCCTAACTTCACTATCAATCCACCGCCTTTAGCTTTTATTTGATTACCCAAAGCGCTTGCATTGATGGTTGGTGTAATCGTATTAATCAAATCAACAGCAGGCTTAACAGTGACATCACCACGAATAAAATGACCAAAGCTATTATCGCGTACTAATAACCAACCTACTTGTAATATTGCAAAAACCGCTAAAAATACTAAAGCTTGAACCATGAGCGAAGGCGGTTTGGGTGAAGGTGTCGGTTGTTTTTGCCATTCTTCTGCATCTGGCCAGTAGTCAATCCCTGGAATAGGCTTGTTCTCATTCATATATATCTTTTATTGTGTAGTTTACGCCTTGAAAATATCGAGATAATCCCCCAACCCGCTATTAACATGGCATAGCTTTCTGGTTCTGGGATAGGTGTCAAAATTAAATTAAATCGATAATTGAAGTTTCCGGGCGCCAATTCTTGAATCCATAGTGTATAACTGCCAGCAGAAAGTGGGGTGCTAAATCCACTTGAACCATTTTGGCTTACTGCCATATCATCTAGGATATCCTGACCTCTATCATTTAAATTATAGAGTTTAAATCCAAGCAAACCAATTGCACTTTGGGTGGTCGGCTCTACTGGCATAGTGCTACCAACTGCTAATCCAATAAAAGACGAGGTGCTACCTACTTGCGTTTGGTTGCCTAATCTTAATTCAGACCAAGTAAATCCAATTGGTACGATGACATGCAGATAGTCTCTATCAACCGAACTACCATTTCTACCAACGACACCACTTACAACATTATTACCCGCAATACCGTTTGGTCCTATATCACCAAAATTTAACGTAAATGCTGTGGGATTGAGTCTATCGTTAGATAAGTCGCCAAATGTAGATTCATCATAGTTGGCAGCATAAGTAGCCATAGAAAGGACTAAAGAAATAATCATTAGAATTAATCTTGTCAGTATCATATTGACCACCTAGTTTATATGCCGTTTGTTTAAATAAAAAAGCCCGCCTGCTAACATCACAAGCATCCATAAAGGGAGTGGCACATCACCAGAATCATACTCTAAAGCTGGAGGCGTCCATTGAATGATGAGTTGAGGTCTGATTGTTGCGTTTGCATTCTGCCTACTCGCAAGTGCTTTTGCAGAAAGTGCTGTATCATCTTCAAGCAACCAGCCATGATTTAAACCTGGGTTATTAAGCCAAAATATCACATCACTTACTAATTGCGTATCAGAAATTTCGTAGCTTACATTACCGTCTTCGCTAAGCATCTTACTTGCGGAAATGGTACTTAAAAAATCACCGCCTTGCGAAGTCCATTTTAGCGTTGTGCCAAAAAAACGACTCACCCAAGTGGCGTCATTGGGTGCTGCTGCAACGCCAGCACCACCAAAACTATTGGATGAACCTTCGCCCCAACTATTAGTGACTCTATGCACTTTTAAATCCATAGTATCAGCGCGACCTTTTACAACAAAAAGTTTTAGAACCACTGATTGTATTGTTGCATTCGCAGGAATAGTAGATAAATCAAATTGAACCAATCCCCTTCTAATTCCTAAGTCACGTTGAATCCTCCCTACAAAAATGAACTCGGAACTACCAGTAGCCAATTCAGGCGTGATTTCTTGAATTAAAGTAGCATCTTTGATTGAAGGTAGAACAGACGTTTGTGCAAATGAAACTAAGGGATAAAAAAATGCTAATAGAATAATAGATATTAAACGCATATTTACCCCATTACGATAAAAAATAATCAGTTTTATACCTACATACCGTACCATTTTTATATGACAAAGTGATTGATAATGCTTATTAAATTCTAGTCTAAAGGAACTATTTTTAATTGCTTTTACGGTTAATCTTTAAGAGATTTTCATTGGGCATTTAAGATACCAACTAGTTTTTCAATAAAAAAGAGCCACCAGCGGTGGCTCTTCTGAATCTACAAAAATCACTTTACTTAATTTTTACTGATTTAAGCAGTACGGCGGCGAGAAGCCGCACCTAATAAGCCTAACCCAGCTAAAAACATCGCGTATGTTTCTGGCTCTGGCACTGCTGAGATAGTTAAGTTATCAACCACAAAAGTACCGTTAGTTAAACCAAACCCGTAGATGTCTGCTGAAGCGCGCGCAAAACCTACAAACTTGCCTTCGTCGTAGCTCTCAAAATCAGTGTCAATGCTCACGTTAAAGGATTCGAGTATATTACCGTTAAAGTCGTATGCTAATACCTGTAGGCTGTTATTCTCGCCAAGTGCTTGATTTTGGTTAGCAAAGATACCAACTTGCTGCATTGGCGTGGCAAAAGTGAAATTAATTGAGCCATTACCGTTACTAAAAGCGGTGGATACAAAATTACCATCACGATTGCTATTACCAATTACAGACCACAAGCCGTTTTGGTCAAGGTCAAATGCATTTTGACCAACAACTGAAAATGGTGTCGTGGTTAATGTAACACCACTACCTAAATCTAAACTCGTGATTAAGTTACCAGCCTCAACTTGTGGCAATATGTAGCCATCAAAGTCATTGAAGTCAATGACAGTACCGGCAAAAGTAGCTGAAGATGCATCGATTGAAGCAGCTTGCGCTACCGAAGTAACACTCAGTAAAGCTGCTAATGTTAGAGTTGCGAGTTTCATTATAAATTCCTTTGTTAAGTTAAATATGAGTTAAATTACGATAAAAACATCATCTAAAAACAACTTAAGTACCAATAATGCCACCATCATTTTTGGTAATCACAACTACTCCAGAGCGTGGACGACCTGGGTTGAGTGGTGTTACACCATCACTAGCAAGATTCCATTGACTTTGTGGCCACGCAGAAAATTGATCTGGGTCACTCTCTGTACCAGCATCACCAGGATGTTGCAGACCTACCCACATTGTTTTGCCATCTGGTGACATGGTTACACCAGTCACTTCAGCTTGTGGGCAAGCAGTTAAGAAACGTTTGGTTTCTTTTGTGCTTGGGTCAACACATACCATTTGATCCATACCCAAGTTTACAAAATCACCAGTTCCTGCACCTGAGTCCGTTTGTACCCACATGCGGCCAAAGTCGTCAAACCATAAACCATCTGGCGCACCGTAATCTGCACTGCCATTTGGATTGTCAACAATGTCACCTTTAAAGTCGTTGGTGGCTAATGCTGTTTTTGTGGTTTGTGTATCGCCAGCTTGCACAAAAGTATCCCAAGTGAATGTAGTTGCACGTACACTTCGACCATCTTCGCGCCAACGAATCACGCCACCGTATAAATTAGTAGCACGTGAATTTGCTGCATCTACTGGTGGGCGAGCACCACCGCCGGCAGTAGATCCATCAGCAGCATTGATGCTTACTGGTGTTGTACCGCGACGATTGTTATTGGTTAATGTGCAGTAAAGTTCAATATCTTGGAAGCCATTCACACGTGGTCGAGCACCAATCCATTCTGGGCGATCCATCATTGTGGCGCCAACAGCATCAGCTGCCATACGTGTTTTAATTAAGATTTTAGCGAGGACTTCAGCATCGTTAGCACCAGAGAAGTTTGGGTTATCACGCAAAGCTATGCCGTTTACACCAATGCTACCAGGTGTTAGTGGCAACCAAACTCCAGTTAGATTAGCATCGAAACGCGCTACGTATAACGTACCATTGTCAAGAATATCACGGTTGGCAGCTCGGTTACTTGGGTTATATTTAGCATTTGCGACAAATTTATAGATATAGTCGTTACGCTCATCATCGCCAGAATACATACCAAGGTCGTTTGCAGAGTCGACCACGTATTGCACGCTTTCATGTTTAAAACGGCCTAGTGCAGTACGTTTAACAGGCACGCTTCTTGGGTTAAATGGATCAATTTCAACAACCCAGCCAAAAGTATTTGGCCCGTTAGGGTTAGTTCCAAGCTCCCAGCGTGGGTCTACTGTATGCCATCTGTAACCAAAGCCACTGGCACTAACGCCGTAGCGGCGGTATAGTTTACTGTTTTCAGAACCAGTTGCAGAAGTATCTAAAGCGCCTGTGCTACCAAAATAACCGTTAAAGTTTTCTTCACAGGTTAAGTAGGTGCCCCATGGGGTATAACCATGAGCACAGTTGTTCACCGTACCGTAGCAATAAGTACCGTCTGTCATACCACCGGTTGGTGTGCTTCCATTATCAGTAATGCTGTAATCAACGGTTTTCATCAACGCGTGACCAGCAGCTGGCCCGCTGATGAGCATTCGCGTATTGGCATCAATACGTCTACCGTAAATTGAATTACGTTGAACGCCCCAAAAGCCTCTTACGCGCCTTGCCTCTAAAATGTTAACCCCGTGCGCAGCTTGTGATTTACGCGCCTTAGCAATATTGTAATTTACGTGAAAATCTGGAAATAAGATTTCTTCATGGGTATACTCGCTGTTTGAAACAAGCAAACCACGCTCACTACTTAATGCGCCATTTCTTTCTGCAAATGGGAAGAAATGCATACCATCAGTGTGACCGCCATAGGTTAAGCGTTGTTGCGCTGCTGTTTCAGTTGCAGTTCCACTAAATGGTGTACCGCCTCGCACAATTGGGTCTCCCCAAGCTACGAATAGCTCTGCCGTATAACCTTGTGGAACTGTTACTGCATCCACAGCACTTGCTGCTAGATTTGGCGCGATTGGAGTAAATGTAATGGGGACAGTTGGTGCACCTACAGTTGTTAAAGCTGCATTTGCACCGGCTAAGGTTCCACCAACTGCAGGAGATGTTACAGCATTTGCAAAGCCTGATAATGTAAGACCGCCAGCAGCAACGAGGGCTGATGAGCTGATACTAGTCATAATAAATTTACGACGGCTCATATCAACATTACTTAATACTTCTTCAATTGAAGTATTGCCTGATTCGTTCAGCGATACATCGTTGTTGGGATGATGAATACCTTTCATTGAAAATCTCCTTATATAAAATTTAAACTCTTTTATTAATATTGAATAAGGCTTGATAAAACAGGACGACAATCAACCACGCAAAACCCAATATTTATTAAAAAATTCTATAGCTTAATAAATCTCAATATATGAACATTTGCCAATAGTTGGACTAGCTGACTGGACTATTAAATAAGGAAATCTGTAATTAAAAACTAAACAATTTCATAAAGTATGATTGCTTAAATGGGAATTGACTAAGACATACCAATGGCAAACCAAGTTGTATCTAGAGTTAATCGCTATAACAGTGTTAAGATATTGTTTATGTTATACCGCGTCTTTATTCAGCTTGGTTTGGTTTTAATTTTTGCGATTACGCAAGTAGGCGTTTTGACGCACGAAATTTCGCACATCAACGAGCTGACTCAACAATCTGACCACTCTAATCCCGATAAAGATACAGCCAAAGAACAATGCGGTCAGTGTATTGGTTCTGCGCAAGCTGCTTCTAGTTTTCCTACTCAAGCTTTTGTGTTTCATGTTAACCAAGCGCAATATCAACTTACCACTCCATATGTTGCCTATTTAGCTTCTGTTTTAGTTGCATCCTATAGCGCTCGCGCGCCACCTCTAGCCCTCAATCACTAAAGCATTTTAGCCAACTATTAGGTTGGTTTTTTGTCATTTTTTGAGGGTTTTATCATGTTAAGTATATTTAATAGACAGGCATATTTGCCTACTACTCATCCATTTTTAAAAGTTAAACCAGTATTTTTAGCGCTTTCGTGGGCGATATCTATGAACGCATTTGCCGAAGATGCTACCAATATCGATTTAGCACCTGTCGCAGTTACGGGCAATCCTTTAGGAGTGGGTTCTGATGAACTGGTTGTCCCAGTTTCTGTATTAAATGGGCGTGAGCTTAGCTTGCGCCGTGAAGGCACACTTGGAGAAACGCTCAATAGTATTCCTGGCGTTTCTGCAACGCAATTTGGGCCAAACGCATCAAGACCTATTATCCGTGGATTAGATGCAGAACGAGTGCGCATTATGCAAAATGGTATCGGTATTTTAGATGCCTCTAGCTTAAGTTTTGACCATGCAGTGGGCATAGACCCGCTTATTATTGAGCAAATTGACGTTGTACGTGGGCCAGCAGCCTTACTTTACGGTGGTAGCGCAATGGGTGGTGTTGTGAACGCAATTGACCACCGTATCCCTAAAGAAAAATTAGATGGCATTACAGGCCGCACCGAAGCTCGCTTTGGTGGCCCTGATAGCACACGTAATGGTGCCGCAGTGGTGGATGTCGGCAATGGTCAATTCGCTATTCATGCCGATGCTTACACCAGAAAAACCAGCGATTTAGATATTCCTGGTTTTGCGGTCAGTCGACGCAAAAGTGAGGCTGATGGCACGCCACGTGAAAATCGTGGCAAACTCACCGACAGCAGTTCAGAAGGTGATGGTGGCGCATTAGGGGCATCACTCACATTTGATCACGGCTACGCAGGGTTTTCTTTTTCTACACTGAATAATAACTACGGCGTATTAGAAGAAGACATACGTATTGATATGAAAAGCGATCGTTGGGACTTTGCGACTGAATTCACCGATTTGGGCACAATGATTAACCGTGTGAAATTCCGTATGGCGCATACCGATTACGAGCACGTTGAACTAGAAGGTGGTGATATTGGCACCACTTTTAAAAACCGTGGGCTTGAGGGAAGCTTTGAAGCAGGCCACGCACCTATCGGTATTTTAAGCGGTGTAATAGGATACCAATTCAGCAACACCAATTTTGAAGCACTGGGCGAAGAAGCCTTTGTTCCAAGTGTGAATACGCAAAACAAAGCTTTTTATATCTATGAAGAATTAGCGATTAATCAACATAAGATCACCTTTGGTGGTCGTTTAGGGCATACTCAAGTAGACTCTAAAGATAGTGCTTCGTTTGGTGCGGGCCAAAACAATAGCTTTAACCCCAATAGTTTTGCCCTTGGTGGCCTTTACAAAATTGATGATAACTGGTCACTCACCAGCAACTTATCGCACAACGAGCGTGCGCCAAGCTATTTTGAGCTTTACGCCAACGGTCCACACATTGCCACAGGTCAGTTTGAGGTTGGTAACACCAACTTTAAAAAAGAGCGGTCAAACGGCATTGATGCGCAAATTCGCTGGAAAGATGCAAAAAATAGCCTAAGTTTAGGAGCTTATTATACGCGCTTTAGCAATTTTATTGGTTTGTTTGATACAGGTACTGAATTTGAAATCGAGCCTGGAGAGTTCTTGCCAATATCAGAGTTTAGGGCTGTACCAGCGACATTCAAAGGTTTAGAAGCAGAAGGCCGATTTAATCTCGTCGACAATCTGGATTTAACTGTACGCGGTGATTATGTGCACGCAAAAGATACGCGCAATAATGATTATTTGCCGCGTATTTCACCACTAAGATTAGGTGCTGGCTTGCAATATGCGCTTAATGGCTTTAGCGCAAGACTAGATGTTTTACGTGCATTTAATCAAAATAACACTGCAGAAAATGAACTTGCAACTGATGGCTATACCAATGTGACTGCACTTTTAGCCTATAAATTGCCTGTGAAATTTAACGTAGAGTTGTTTGCTAAAGCCAATAATTTACTGAATGAAGAAATTCGCGAACACACTTCGTTCTTAAAGGATATTGCACCTGCTGCTGGCGAAAGAGCCCTTATGATAGGCGCAAGGGCTGACTTTTAACTACTAACATCTTAAATAAAAAAGGGCATGTAAATGCCCTTTTTTATCTCTTTTTTTATATTTTAAAGTGCTTTTAGCCTAACAGTACTAAACCCCAGACAAACATAAATAGTAAAATCGCAATTAGCACCGCCGCACTGCCAATATCCTTTGCACGTGCAGCCAGCGCATGGTGGTCAATTGAGGTATGGTCTACCGCCGCTTCCACAGCCGAGTTGAGCAACTCCACAATAAACACCAACACCGTTACACCCACTAGCAATACTCGCTCAATATTGGTTTGACCTAAATAAAAACCTAGCGGAATCAGAATTATCATCAACCAAGTTTCTTGACGAATGGCGGCTTCGCTCTTATAGGCTGATTTTAAGCCTTGGATTGAGTAGCCTAATGCTTTGGCAATGCGCTCTAAGCCGTTTTTACTTTTGAATGGACTTTCCATACCTAACCTTTTGGCAACAAAATGAATACAGCTATTTTAACATGCGTTATCATATTGTTTTTGGCATTAATATGAAGGTTAAGTAAATGGCTAGAACGGTAAATTGTGTAAAACTTGGTAAAGAGCTTGAGGGCATGGATTTTCCGCCCTACCCAGGTGAATTAGGCAAAAAAATCTACATGAGCGTGAGCAAAGAGGCATGGGCAGCTTGGCTCAAACAACAAACCATGTTGGTAAACGAAAACCGCTTAAGTTTGGCCGACCCTGCTGCGCGTAAGTATTTAAGCGAGCAAACCGAGAAATACTTTTTTGGTGAAGGCGCGGATACGGCAAGTGGATATGTACCACCAACAAAGTAAACACTTTACTTTTTAAATGAAAACACCACCTCTGCAAACCAGTATAGAAAAGGCTTGCAGGGCAGATCAATTTTATCTCAATTAAAAACCCGCAAATTGAACTGCGGTGGTTTTTATTCGATCTATTTAAACACTCTAGCTAACTATTCGCCAATTATTTTTTATAAGTTTTTACACCTTCTGCAGTCGCAAGCAACAACACATTAGCTGGTCTTGCAGCAAATAAACCATTGGTCACAACTCCGACGATTTGGTTGATTTTCGCTTCCATCGCCACTGGATCTTCAATTTTCAAGTTCCACACATCCAAAATCACATTCCCGTTATCGGTGGTAAAGTCGCGCAATTTTGGTTGTCCGCCAAGTTTTACTAGTTCGCGCGCCACGTAGCTTTTTGCCATTGGCAGCACTTCAACTGGTAAAGGAAACTTACCTAACACGGGTACATATTTAGTTTCATCACAAATACAAATAAACGTTTTAGCGACTGCCGCCACGATTTTTTCACGTGTAAGTGCGCCACCACCGCCTTTTAACATGTGCATATGCTCAGTGATTTCGTCCGCACCATCCACATAAATATCTAAGCTATCTACCGCATTTAAATCAAACACCTCGATGCCGTGGCCGCGCAAACGTTGTGCGGTAGCTTCACTACTGGCCACTGCGCCTTCGATTTTGCCTTTTACTTTAGCCAGTTCCTCAATAAAAAAGTTGGCGGTAGAGCCTGTGCCCACTCCAATAATACCCTCTTTTACATAAGCGACCGCTGCTTTTGCGACTTGTTGTTTTAATTCATCCTGAGTAAATGCCATTTTGCTTAATCCCTTTTTAATTTCTTTAGTATTGCCGATAATTCAATATAATAACCTGCATTGGCTTTTTTAAAAAACGTATGTCAATTAATTACTATGCCCATAAACTATAAAGCATGAGCAAAAACTATAAACAAAGCATCGAAAACTCACGCGTGTACGACGTGGCAAAAAACACGCCGCTCGAATTTCAAGCAAACTTATCAGCACGCATAAACAACCGCGTGTTGCTTAAGCGCGAAGATATGCAGCCTGTGTTCTCGTTCAAATTACGCGGTGCATACAACAAAATGGCGCACTTGCCTGCAGATGCAATCAAACGCGGGGTGATTGCCGCCAGCGCAGGCAATCATGCGCAAGGCGTAGCCTTAAGCGCGCAAAAGCTAGAATGCCGCGCTGTGATTGTGATGCCCACCACCACGCCGCTTATTAAAATAAACGCTGTAAAAGCGCGTGGCGCAGAAGTGGTGCTGTATGGCGATAGCTACTCAGATGCTTATGTAAATGCGCTTGAACTTGAAAAATCGGAAGGTTTAACTTTTGTTCACCCTTACGATGACCCAGATGTGATTGCGGGTCAAGGCACGATTGCAATGGAGATTTTAAACGCACACCCTGAACCTATAGAAGCGATTTTCTGTTGTGTGGGCGGCGGCGGTTTGCTGGCGGGTATTGCGGCTTATATCAAAGCCGTTCGCCCCGAAATTAAAGTAATTGGCGTAGAAGCCAAAGATTCTGAAGCCATGACCGAATCACTCAAGCAAGGCCACCGCGTGGTGCTGGAACAAGTGGGCTTGTTTGCAGATGGTGCCGCCGTGAAACAAGTGGGTGAACACACGTTTGCGTTAGCGCAACAGTTTGTAGATGAAATGATTGTTGTGGATAACGATGCGATTTGCGCTGCCATTAAAGACGTATTTGAGGATACGCGAAGCATTTTAGAACCTGCTGGCGCCTTAGCAGTAGCTGGACTCAAAGACTATGCCGAGCGCAACCATTTAACCGGTAAAACGTTAATTGCAACAGCTTCAGGCGCTAATATGAATTTTGACCGCTTACGCTTTATTGCTGAGCGTGCAGAGTTGGGTGAAAAACGCGAGGCGGTGTTGGCAGTGACGATTCCTGAAAAACCAGGGGCATTTAAAACATTTTGTCGTATTTTAGGTAATCGCAATATTACTGAGTTTAATTATCGCTACGCCGACCCCAAAGAAGCGCATATTTTTGTGGGTGTGGCGATGACAGACCCTAAAGAATCGGCTAAATTGGTCAGCGATTTGAACGCGCAAGGCTTGCCCGCACTCGATTTGAGCGAGAACGAAATGGCGAAATTGCATTTGCGTCATTTGGTTGGTGGTCGCGCCCCGCAGGCCGAGCACGAAGTGGTGTATCGCTTTGAGTTCCCAGAAAAACCAGGTGCATTGATGAAATTTTTAGACACCATGGGTCACGATTGGAATATCAGTTTGTTCCATTACCGCAACCACGGCGCAGACTTTGGCCGTGTGCTAGTGGGCATGCAAGTGCCACCGCATGAGCAAGCTGACTTTGCCGCATTTTTACAAAATTTAGGCTACCCGTATTGGGATGAAACGCAAAATCCTGCATATCACTTATTCTTAGGTTAATGACTTTTAGACATAGTTAAGCATAAAATAAATAAGCTTTTTTGGATATTTTAGCCAATTACTCGTCAAATAGGTTGCATACAGCCAGCATCACGAAATTTAAAAAATAAATAAACCATTGTTTTACATATATATTATTGCAATATACAATAGTGTTTAGTATCTTGCAGATACTTGTTGTTAAGTAAGCTTAAGGGATTGTTAAAAATAATTATACTTAGCCAAAAGGCTAATTAAAGCTAGCTAAATTAAGACTAGCTAAACTTTGGAGATTTAAATGAAATTTGCACCATTAAATAGAACATCTATGAGCATTCTTTTGCTGGCACTTATTGCCGGCTTAAGTGCTTGTGGTGAAGATAAACCTGTTGGCGATACGCCACCTGCAGCCAATACAGAAGCTGCTTCTGACGCAATTGCCACAAGCGGTGACGCAGGCGTTGCCTACGTGACGAGCCAAGATGCAGGCGTAAGTGTGATTGATTTAGCCAGCATGAAAGTCATTAAAACGTTTGATGTAAAAGCAGCTGGGCCGCGCGGCCTAGGCGTGACATATGATGGTAAAAAGTTAATTGTTGCCACGCGCGAAAACGGTAGCATTTCTGTAATTGATACCGGCACTGGCGAAGTATTACAACAAATTGAAGTCGGTAAAAATCCTGAGTTTGTGCGCGTTTCGGGTAATTTTGCTTATATTTCTTCTGAGCCTAGCGCAAAAGCTGGCCCACCACCTGCCCCTGGTGCCAAGCCTGCCGAAGAAGAAGATGACGATGATGAAGAAAAAATCCCAGCTAAAATTGCAGTGGTAGATCTAACTAAAGGTGAAAAAATACGCGAAATCACTGGCGGGCCTGAAACAGAGGGCATTGAGTTCTCTAAAGATGGCAAAACCTTAGTCATTACCAATGAAGCTGATAACACCGTCACTGCGCATAATATTGAAACTGGTGAGCTTGTTAAAACCGTTCAAACTCATGATCACGGCGATAGACCGCGCGGCATTAAGGTTTCACCGGATGGCAATACTTATTTGGCCACCTTAGAATATGGGAATAACTTTATGGTACTAGACAAAGATTTTAACTTTGTGCGTACCGTGCCCACTGGCGATACGCCTTATGGCATTAGTTATGACGCGACGGGCAAACATATTTATGTAGCCAACAACAAATCTAAAACGCTAGAAATGTTTGATGCCACAAGCTACGATAAACTCAAAGAAGTTAGCACCGCTAACCGTTGCTGGCATTTTACCTTTACACCAGACGACAAGAAAATATTACTTGCTTGCGGAAAATCAGATGCAGTTTTGGTGATAGATGCAGAATCTTTTGCAGTGACCAGCCAAATTGAAGTGAAAAACCTACCTTGGGGCATCGTTACTTACCCAAAAAGTATGGGTAGCTTAGATAACAAGTAGACTAGTTTAGAAACAAATATCTGAACTGACCCCCAAATGTTAGACACTTTGTCCAACTAACTAAGGTGCATTTCACATGTGGGCTTTTTTATGCGAGAGAAAATTGATGCTCTGTAAGCCTTATAGATACTGGATTGCAGTGTAGCTAAATTGATATGTTAATTTAACATATCCATAATCGTATTCCAATCTCTTGGATCTACGGGCGTAATCGATAGACGATTGCCACGCTGCAAAATACGCAAACCTTCAAGCGCGGGCGTTTCTCGCATTTCTTTTAGGCCAAGTAATCGTGTTTTGCGTACTAATTTCACATCCACATTAAACCAACGCGGGGTTTCTGGCGTGGCTTTGGGGTCGAAGTATTTATGGTCTTTAATAAACTGTAAACGGTCTGGGTAAGCTATACAACTCACTTCGCAAATGCCTGCGATACCAGGTTCATCGCAATTTGAATGATAAAAAAATACACCATCACCCACTTGCATTTGGTCACGCATAAAATTGCGCGCTTGGTAGTTGCGCACGCCATACCAATCAACCGTTTGATTTGGCATCGCTGCTAAATCGTCAATCGAGACATCTCCTGGTTCAGATTTCATTAACCAATATCGCATATCTATACTCTTAAAATGATTATTTTAGGTATGATAATTGAAGTTGAAAATTTTAGGGAGTTAACATGGCACGCAATGTATTAGGCACAGCGCTTCAAGTATGTAGTTTAGAGCCGCTTACGGGGTTTACCCGCACAGGCTGCTGCGAAACTGGGCCAGAAGATATAGGTAGCCATACCGTTTGCACGCAAGTCACAGAAGAGTTTTTAGCTTTTTCATATTCAAAAGGCAACGATTTAACAACACCCAGATCAGAATACGGTTTTGCAGGATTAGTAGCTGGCGACCGATGGTGCTTATGCGCATCGCGCTGGCTAGAGGCAAGCGAAGCAGGTTTTGCGCCGCCCGTTGTTTTAGAAGCCAGTCACGAAAAATGCTTAACAATTGTCAGTTTGGCGGATTTGAAATATCACGAATTACGCTGATTGGTGATGCGAAGCTTTATCGCGAAGAAGAACAAAGTCATGATGCGATTTGAACAAGGTGTGGTTTTGGATTTTAATGCGAAAGTTCAAAGCGTTTGAGCGTAGACAGTACATCGAGTACGGCAAGCGAAATACAAAACTGAAGTTTCGCATTAAAAACTAAACCTGTTTGCTGTGGTGTTGCCTGAATCATTAATCCTGAACCAAAAAAGTTCAGGTGGTAACAACCTAAAGCGCTTTAGGTTCACTCGCCAAGGGCATCTTAAAAGATAACCCAATTTAGAGCGCTCACACCGCGCTTGATGAGCTGAAACCTATAACAAAGACTAGTTCAAGGAATTTAGACTCAAGCAACACCACAGAAAACAAATTGAATACTTAAGACAGATTATAATGCCCTTACATGACATTATAATGAAAGAAAAGCACTACAAAAGTTTGTTTTGACTCGCAATTGCCTCATCAATTTGATTCTGCATGAGGCTAATCCTACGCTTATAATCGCCGATGTCAATATCGCCAGATTTGGCGTTAAGTATCTCGTGCGATAGATTTAACGCTGTCATAATCGCAATGCGCTCAACGCCAACCACTTTACCGGCGTCACGAATATCATTCATTTTTTTGTTAAGGTAGCTCACGGCATCCATCAAGCCGGCGCGTTCGTCATCTGTACAGGCAACCGTAAATTCGCGGCCCATAATTGTGACATCAACTGTTTTAACTACGGCCATTAATTGTCACCATCTGGTATAGATTGAAGCAGTACCTCAAGCTTATTACTGGCTTGCACCATATTGCCTTTAGTTTGAGTTAAATCGCTACGCAGACGCACGTTTTCCTCGCGTAAATTCGCGCACAGTGAAACAAGCTTCGTAATTTTGTCTTCTAACGTTTTTAAGTCGGCTTCCATAGTCCCACTATAATTTAAAAAATCTATTAGAGTCAATAGCTAACGTGGGCTATTCAAAGTAATTTGACATGTTTTAATGGCTTGTTGCATAAAAATTAATTTAAATTTGGAATATACACAAAACAAAAAGTCGTTATAATCTATTCAAGTTGATAGGTGCCTGCGTTGTTTTCTACAAACAGGTGAAACTGGGAAACAGGTGAATTTGTCGTTTTATAGATAAAACATTCCTGTGCTGCCCCCGCAACGGTAAGTGATTTAAGATTTACAACATGCCACTGAGTTGAATTTTACTAACTTGGGAAGGCGTAAATTGTATTGTCACAAGCCCGGAGACCGGCCTACGCAACAAAACAATGATGCAAGCTTGTCATTGTTAAGTTTGGAAATACCGCGGGGTGACGGTGGTTCAAAGCGTGTGGCGTTATTTTTCTCACGTTTCGTTCTATTTTTTCTATTCCTTGGTATTTCTTTTTAAAGAATCTGCATGCGGGGACGCATGCATATCAGGGAAATAATAATGAAAAAATCTATTATCGCTAGCGTGGTAGCGCTGGCTTGTTCGTCTAATCTATTTGCAGCAGAAAATATTAATCTGGATGATGTGGTGGTCACTGCTACACGCACACCTCAGCCAAGAGAGTCTCTCGTTGCTGATGTAACAGTGGTGGATGCAGAAACCATTGAGCGCAGTGGCCAAACAACTTTGGCAGAGCTGCTACAACTGCAAGCTGGGATTGAAATTAGTAATAATGGCGGTACGGGTAAGGCGACCAACATTTTTATTCGTGGTACCAACTCAAGCCATGTATTGGTATTAGTAGATGGCTTACGCAGCCAATCATCTACTACAGGCACAACTACTTTTGAGAATATTCCGCTCAATCAAATTGAACGTATTGAAATAGTACGCGGCCCTGCAACTAGTTTGTATGGTCAAGATGCGATTGGCGGTGTAATTCAAATTTTTACTAAAAAGGGCAACGCTGCACCAAGCTTTTACACGAATGCAGGCTACGGTACTTACAACACAAAAATTGCCAACGCGGGTTTTAGTGGAAAATTCAACGACACAAAGTTGGCCATTAATATTGGCAGCCAAGATACCGATGGATTTTCAGCATTAAAAACCAATAGAGCCAACCTTAAAGATGATGATGGCTATCACAATACCTCTGTTAATTTAAGTATTAGCCATGAGATTGTTGCAGGACATGAAATTGGGCTTAATTTTTTAAATAGTGATGGCACTACCTACTTTGATAACCGCTTTAACCTCACCAATTTTGACTCAAAAGCAGATATTAATCAGCAAGCAGCCTCATTATTTAGCAAAAACAAATTTACTGATGCTTGGTTATCTACTTTAAAAATAGGTTTTAGCAAAGATGAACTAAAAAGCTTTGATGAGTTTGCTGCACCTAATTTTGACCGTTTTGACACTAAGCAAAATCAGCTCAATTGGCAGAATGATATTACTTTACCTATTGGTACCCTCACATTAATGTACGATAGATTAGAAGAAAAGGTGCGCTCGAACACGCAATACAACAAAACCAAACGCACTAATGAAGGCTTTGTTGCAAGCTACCTTGCTAATATGCAATCACACACATTACATGCGAGTATTAGAGAAGATCACAACTCTAGCTTTGGTAACCAGTTCACTGGTGGTTTAGGTTATGGCTATAACTTTGGGCAAGGTTGGCGCGCTACAGCTAGTTATGGATCTGCATTTAAAGCGCCAAGTTTTAATGACTTATTTTTTCCAGATTCTTTTGGGTTTCCAACAAGCAACCCGAACTTAGTGCCAGAAAAATCCGATAACATTGAAGCCAGTTTACGTTTTCAAGATAAAACAACGCAAGCAAGTGTGACGATATATGAAAACAAAGTGCGCAATCTAATTGCCTTAGATACTAATTTTGTTCCATTTAACGCCAATAAAGCAACTTTGAAAGGCTTAACCTTGGCCGCTAACCATCAACTTAATCATTGGAACTTTGCAGGTAGCGTAGATATACAATCGCCCAGAAATGATGACACAGATAACCTATTAGTTCGCAGAGCAAACCGGCACGCAAAAGGGAATGTGGCCTATCAAATGGAAGACTGGCGCTTTGGTTTGGAAATGCTCAGCGCTTCAAAACGCTACAATGAAGTCGCCAATAACTTACCTTTAGCTGGGTATACTATCTTTAACCTGACTTCAGAATACAAGATTAATCCCCAGTGGAAACTGCAAGCTAGACTCAATAACGTGTTTGATAAAGACTATGCATTAGCGTTTGATGGCAACCCGAATACCACAGGCTTTATTTACAACACACCTGGATCCAATTTATTTGTAAATGTGCGGTGGGATTCTAACTAAATGTGATTGTCAAGAAACCTAATGTTAAAAATGCACTAAAGCGAAACACAAAGTTTCTTGGCATTTCAAGTGATATAATTCGATTAATAATGGCAGTATTTAGATTGGGAGAATAGTAATGGTATTAAACGTTAAATCGGTATTGAATAAGGCCTTTGTATGCGCAGCGGTTCTGGCTTTTTTTATGTTGCTTACACGCGGTAGCCATGTGCTGACCCAAGTAGCTTTGCCAGATGCCAGTTTAGCAGTGTTTTTAATAGGTGGTTTGTTATTGCGTCGTGTTGCTTGGTTTTTGGTCTTTTTTGTTCTCGCCAGTGTCATTGATTTTGGCGCGGCGGCCTTAGACCCTGTTCAAGGCTTTTGCTTAACCAATGGCTATTGGGGCTTAATTCCAAGCTATGCGGCAATGTGGTTGGGTGGTGTGTGGTTAAACCAACAAACCGATGCGTTTAAGGCATTGCCTTTTGCGCTGGTAACGGCAACTACTTCGTTAGTAGCATTTGTGATTTCTACGCAAACGTATTATTTATTTTCTGGGCGCTTTCCTGCCAATGGTTTGGTTGAATCGATGCAACATGGCTGGGAATATTTACCAAGCTGGATGGGCTTTGCAGCGATGTACTTTGCGATGATTTGGCTATGCGCCATGATTTATCGCAATATAAACGCATTACCAGTTGTAAAAGCTTAATCACTGTATTTAAATTGAAAGCCGCTTATTGAAGCGGCTTTTTTCACACTAAATATGAAAAATGGCCACGCATATAGCCCTGAAGAGCAAGCCGCAATTTATAAAGTGATTGCGGAGCGGCGTGATATGCGCCACTTTTTACCTACACCAATCGCGCCAGAATTACTCACCAAGTTACTGCACGCCGCGCATCACGCGCCCAGTGTTGGCTTAATGCAACCTTGGCGCTTTATTCGCATTAGTGATGCCAATTTACGCAAAAAAATTTACGCGCAGGTGAATCAAGAACGCATCAAAACCGCGCAAGCGATTGGGGAGATTCAAACCACCGCGCGCATGGCAGAATTTATGCGCTTAAAAGTAGAAGGTATTTTAGATTGCGGCGAAGTGTTGATTGCAACCTTGTGCGACGACAGAGAAAAGCATATTTTTGGACGCCGTACCCTGCCAGAGATGGACATGGCATCTGTCAGCTGTGCGATTCAAAACCTTTGGCTAGCGGCACGTGCTGAGGGCATTGGCATGGGTTGGGTTTCTCTGTTTGACCCCAATAAACTCGCCGAACTCCTTAACATACCTGCTGGCGCCAAGCCTATTGCAATTTTATGTTTGGGTTACGTCAACACTTTTTACAAAGAACCCATGCTAGTAGAAGAAGGCTGGGCGACAGAAAAACCATTGGCGGATATGCTGATGGAAAACGGCTGGCAAGACGTAACAAAATAACCATGAATACCTTGCCAGAGCGTATTGTTTGCCTGACCACCGAAACGTTAGAGGTGCTATATTTATTGGGTGAGCAAGACCGTATTGTGGGTATTTCTGGCTACACCACGCGGCCTGCCATTGCGCGCAAAGAAAAGCCCAAAGTATCGGCTTTTACCACTGCTAAAATAAGCAAAATTTTAGATTTAAAGCCCGATTTAGTCCTTGGTTTTTCTAACTTGCAGGCCGACATTGCAGCAGAAATCATTAAAGCAGGCGTTGAGGTACACGTTTTTAACCAGCGCAGTGTAGACGATATTTTGCGTATGATTGCCTGCGTTGGCCGCTTGGTGGGCGCAGAAAACAAAGCAAATGCTTTAATTAACACGTTTCAAACACAAATAAACGCGGCCCTGCAAGCCACGTCCCTATTGCCTAGCAGGCCGATTGTTTATTTTGAAGAATGGGATGAACCCATGATGTGCAGCATCCGCTGGGCGGCTGAGCTGATTGGCATTGCTGGCGGGGAAGATTGTTTTCCAGAGTTAACGCAGTTTCATAGTGCAGGTCAGCGCGTCGTCACCCCCGAGCAAGTATTGGCGCGTACGCCAGACATTATCATCGGCTCGTGGTGCGGTAAAAAATTTCAGCCAAAGCACGTGAAGGCGCGTGCAGGCTGGAGCGACATACCTGCCGTTAAAAACAATATGATATTTGAGATAAAATCCGTTGATATTCTACAACCTGGGCCTTCTGTATTTACGCATGGCTTGCCGCAATTGCAGGCAATTATCCAACAATGGAGCCAAATACAAACATGAGCATTCATTTAATTTTGGGCGGTGCGCGCAGTGGAAAAAGCGCGTTTGCAGAAAAAATGGCTTCTAATCTCGAGTTGCAAGTCACTTATATTGCTACCGCGCAGGTATATGACGATGAATTTAGGCAGCGTGTTGCGCATCACCAAGCGCGTCGTCCAATGCATTGGCAGTTGATTGAATCTCCACACTTCCTAAGCGATGCCCTGCAAGCCAATACCAGCAGGGCTTCCAGATCATCAAAAATCTCTCGGGCAGAAAAGTGTATTATTATTGATTGTTTAACACTATGGTTAGCGCAATGTATTTGCCCTGATTGTGCTCCGCCAACGGGTGTGAGTTGGGTAAACGAACGTGAAAAGCTTCTGGTATTGTTACCAACAATTGGGGATGAAATTATTTTGGTGAGCAACGAAGTAGGCATGGGCATAGTTCCGTTTGGCGAAATTAACCGCCAGTTTCAAGATGAACAAGGTAGACTGAATCAAGCAATCGCCGCCATTGCAGACAAAGTGACATTTGTGGCTGCTGGTTTACCACTTAAACTTAAAGGCTAAGGTAGAAATATGATTGAATTTAAACTTAAAGGTGAATACATCGCACTTTGCGACTTGCTTAAAACAGAAGGCATTGCGGAAAGTGGCGGCCAAGGCAAAGCCATGGTAGCGGAAGGCATTGTGACGGTGGATGGTGAAATTGAGTTACGTAAAACCGCTAAAATTCGCAGTGGTCAAATCGTCGAGTGTTTAGGTCACAGTATTAAAATTTGCTAAGGCGTAACATTAGCAATTTACAGACTAGCGATTGACATAGTCAATTTTAGGCACACCACCCGCTTTAACAGCGCTAAAATCTAGTTGCGTAATACTGCCGTAATCGACATTAAATCTAAATAAACCTTTTAACTGCATATTCAGCACATGGGCGAGCAAGGCACGTATCATGCCGCCGTGCGTCACCACCACCACATGGCCGTTTGCATGCTGACTTAAAACATCATTTAAAAATGCAATGCCACGCTGTTGTAACTGGCTAAAAGTCTCGCCTTTGGGCGGCGCAAGTTCTGCATAATTTTGCGCCCAAACTTCAAAAATATCTCTTGGAATATCGTCCCAAGCCTGCATTTCCCACTCGCCAAAATGCAATTCTTTTAGCCTATCATCATGCTTAATTTCTGCAAGTGCCAGTGCATGCGCAAGCTTTACACAGCGCTGCAATGGGCTAGTAAACACAGCATCGACTTGCAGATTACTTAATATATCGTTTAGCTTGGTTTTGGTTTTAATCGCTTCTTGTGCAAAGCTGGCAGCCACGTCAACATCTGTTTGCCCGTAACAAACGCCTTGGTTTATTTGCAAACTGGTATGTCTAATTAAAGTAAGTCTCATGGGTTTAATCTCACAGTGTTGCTCTCACAGTGTGAATGTCACAGGCGCCAGTTCCACGCTAATACACCAAGATAAAAACAAAGTTCTGTTATTTGCTGCATCGCGCCCAAAGTGTCCCCCGTATATCCGCCCAACCAATGTTTAATTTTATTTCGCCACCAAAGCCAACTTAATAATACAGGGATTAAAATACATAATAATAGTTCGGCAATTAACTTGGGCGTGTAAGCATACAGTACCATCAAAGCAACAATACCTAAGCATAATGGCGCTAAGCCAAACACGTGCGCCAAAACAAAATCAGCACCTTTAATTTCTACCGCCAATGGCTTTGATTTACCGCTAAATTTTACATAACTTAAACTATGCATTATCCAGATAGCGCTTAATCGGCTAAGCGCATGTGCACTCACCAGCGCAACTGGTATCAAAACACCTTGCGTAGCATTTAATATTTGAAACTTTGCAAACAACATCAAAAATAAAGCTGCTGCTCCATACGTGCCCAAACGTGAATCTTGCATAATAGTGAGTATTCGCTCTTTATCCCAGCCACCACCAAGACCATCTGCACTATCTGCCAAACCATCTTCGTGAAACGCACCAGTTAGATAAATAGTCATCGCCATGCTGATTAATACTGCTACAGATTGTGGCAAAAATTGTGCGCTAATTAAAAAGCCAGCAGCCCCCACAACCCCCACAAAAATACCAATAAGTGGGAAATACTTTGCAGAATGATTAAGATCTGACTCTTTAAAATTATCAACACTTGGTACTGGAATGCGTGTAAAAAATCCAAGCGCGAGCAAAAAATAATCAAATTCTTTACGCATCAATTTTCTCCGAAACGCCTGCTGATTTAAAACTAGCCATCTCGTTTAAAAAATTAACCGCTGCCGCTAATAATGGGTAAGTAAGCGCTGCGCCCGTGCCTTCACCTAAGCGTAAGCCCATCTCTAACAAAGGTTTTGCACTCAGATAATTAAGCAATTGTTTATGTGCTTTTTCATCTGAGCAATGTGCAAAAATACAATAATCTAAAATCGTTGGGTGTAGTTTTGATGCCACTAGCAAAGCAGCAGTAGCAATAAATCCATCAATTAATATTATGGTTTTTGTCTCTGCAGCGCCTAACATCGCGCCCGCCATCATCGCAATTTCAAAACCACCAAATGTCTGAAGGACTTTCATCGGATCATTTTTATTTAGATTGTGATGCGAGATTGCTTGCGCAAGAAGAGCGGTTTTTTTAAGCACGCCGGCATCATCTAAACCTGTACCGCGCCCAACGCACTGCTCAACTGGCAGCTCGCACAAAACACTCATTAAGGTACTTGCGCTTGAGGTATTGCCAATGCCCATTTCACCAAATGCAATGACATTGCAACCCAATGCGATTTCTTTACTAGCAATACTTTTACCAACAGTAAGTGCTTGCTCACATTGCTTAACACTCATCGCCTTTTTTGTTAAATAGTTGGCTGTGCCATTAGCGATTTTGGCATCAATTAAATGCGCATGTGGCGCAAAAACATGATTCACACCCGCATCGACCACGCGTAACTTAATCCCATTTTGAGTGCAAAAAACGTTGATCGCTGCGCCACCATTTAAAAAATTCAGCACCATTTGCGCTGTCACCGCTTGAGGGTAAGGGCTTACTCCACTTTCTACAATGCCATGATCTCCAGCAAAAACGAGCATCGTGGGGTTCACTAACTTTGGCGTTAAAGTTTGTTGAATCAAGCCGATTTGCAAAGCGATAGTTTCAAGCAAGCCAAGCGCACCAAGTGGCTTGGTTTTAGAATCAATTTTTCGTTGCAACTCTACTTTTAAAGAATTTGCCAAAGGTGGGATTTGAAATCTATTCATAGTTATATTTTTAATATATTTTAAGTTTAAATGAAAAACCCGTAAAACCTCTCAGCTTTACGGGTCATTAAACTAAATAATTAAATTTATTTTGCAGCTTCTGCAACAGCTTCTTTAGCCGCCTTAATCGCATCTTCTGCTTCTTCTTTAGCTTCAGCAGCTTCTTCTTTAACTTCTTCCTTAACTTCAGCTGCAGCATCAGTGATAGCTTCTTTTGTATCTTCAGCCACCGCTTCTGCTGCATCTTTAGTAGCGTCTACAGCTTCACCGACTTCTTCTTTCATATTTTCCACAGCATCATCAGATTTGTTGCAAGCTGACAACAAAGCAAAGGCAAATATACCTGTTAATAACGCACGTATAAGTGAATTCATCTTTATTCTCCTAAAGTATTACTGTGGTGGAATACGTAACATTTGACCTGGATAAATTTTATCTGGGTGACTTAACATAGGTTTATTTGCTTCAAAAATTTTGTTGTATAAATTAGCATTTCCGTAAAATTCTTTAGATACTTTAGATAGCGTATCGCCACGCACCACAGTGTAAAACACTGGCTCTTCTGCAGGTGTAATCACACCCAATTGGTCTTGCACATGCTCAACACCAGCGACGTTGCCACAGCATAATAGAATTTTCTCTTTAATTTCTTGTGTCTCTGCCATGCCTTGCACAATGACTGTACCAGATGCGCCATCAAAACCAATAGTCAAACCATCAGCTTTTAAATTCATTTTAGCCACATAATTCGCAATCGCATTGGCAGCTGCCTTGTTTGCTGCATCTACATTGACCGGCGTAGGTGCCTTTTTTGCGACTTCTTCAGTTGCTTTTGCTTCGCCAATACCAAACAACTTTTCGCCAGCTTCTTTAATAAATGAAAACATGCCCATTTAAATCTCCTCTTAATATTATTTGAACTATACGATTAACTTAAAGAAAAACTAAGTATATTGCACTATCTTTATTCCAAAACTTCAAAGACGATTGCATCATAGTGCAATTAATATAGCTTGACCATATTAAGTATTAAATAAATTGTGAGGCTTTGTGCCAATAAATGTTTAAGTTTGTTATAATGCGCGGCTTGTTATTAATTGTATGCAAAATTACATATCAAAAAACACACCCTTGGCCGGGTAGCTCAGTCGGTAGAGCAGCGGATTGAAAATCCGCGTGTCGCCAGTTCGATTCTGGCCCCGGCCACCAGTATTTCCAAATTATATCAATAGGTGAATATTCCAGTACATAACTCAATATCATAAAATATGATGTTATGTGTGTGATTAAATTGTGATGGAATTACAAATCTCAAGCCTACTCATACACCAACAGTTTAGAAGCACCTCTACGTGTAAGATTGCTTACGTCCAAAATAACCAAATCGCATTTAATGTACCTAGCTGTTCACAGACTGCTTTCAAATATGGTTAGCTATCAAACTATCCGCCAAAAAATCCGCCAATTATCACGCCAAAACTTTATTATTAAAATGTAATTTATTGAAAAATATAGTACTATTTTACTATTAAAGCTAATTTTTAATCCGCCAAATGAAATCAAAAGTCATTCGCGCACCTGCTGTAAGCAACATTATGCAAATGGAACCATTGATTCCAGAAGCTAAAGAGTTGGGTGCTTTACTTGAGTTGGCTAGCGAATTACGCCAAAAAAGTTACAAATTGCTAGCAAACCCTCTGCCTGGTCTTAATAAAAGACTGACAGTACTTATGCGCTCCATGAACTCTTACTACACCAATAAGATAGAAGGTCAGCACACATTGCCTGCGGATATTGAGCGCGCGCTTAGTAATCAATATTCTAACGATAGAGATGGCGCTCATCGTCAGCGTATCGCGGTAGCGCACTTACGTACAGAAGCTTGGGCAGAAGATTTTGTAGCAGGTATAAACTGGCGAGATACTTTCTCATCAGAACTACTTTGCGACATTCATTACCAGTTATATAACAACATGGCGGCAGAAGACAGAGTCACTGATACTGGCGAAGCCGTGAATGAAGGCAAACTAAGAACACAGAATGTCACTGTGGGTATGCATATGCCTCCAGAGCATCAGCACCTAATTGCGTTTCTTGAGCGCTGGAGCCAAGCCTACACTGCCCTGCCCGATGGCGATATGGCATTGGTCGGGCTGGCATGCTCACACCAACGCTTGGCATGGATACACCCTTTTAACGATGGGAATGGCCGTGTTTCTAGGCTGCATACACATGTAGCACTTTACAGTATGGGCTTAACAAGTGGCTTTTGGTCGCCCATGCGTGGCTTAGCTAGAACACATCAGCAATATTACGACTTTCTACATAACGCAGATACGTTAAGGCAAGGCGATTATGATGGGCGTGGTGCGTTGTCGCAAAATGGTCTTATTGATTGGGTTAAGTATTTTTTAAACATTTGCATAGATCAAGTGTCATTTATGGAAAATATGCTTAACCTAAAAGACTTTAAAGATAGGTTAGAAACCTTACTGATAGTAGAAGAGAAGAAAGGTGCTTCTGGCATTAAAATAGCCGCCCTACTGCCTTTGCACTATATTGCGGTAACAGGCGCGATTGAGCGTGGCGAATTTAAGAAAATGACTGGAATGCCAGAGCGCTCTGCAGAACGTTTGCTAAAAGCACTGCTAGATTACAAGTTACTACTCTCTGACACCCCCAAAGGTAAAGTGTATATGGGTGTGCCGCTACAATCCTTAAAGTTTTTATTTCCCAACTTATGGCCAGAGGCAGAACAGAAAAATTGCAAAATAAAAGGTTAGTTGATTAGCATCAATTAATGGTCCCGCAGTTAAAAGCTGTGCCAGTTTTAAGGGCTTTTGGCGCGTCTGCGATTAAAAAAAATTAATTTAAAAAAATGTTGAAATGTGTTGATTTTATTTAAAACTTTAGATAGAGTTAAGTTATTGGTAACTCGCCAAGTAAAATAACGATGTATATCAATTCAATTAAGTAGTATTTATAGGAAGAGTTTTGTCAACTTTTTAAAGCTGACAAAGTTCTTACGGTGCGAAAGCACAATCGCACGGCTTAGCCGAGCATTTCAATTTAGGGCATTTTTTGCCCAACTTTCAAAAGAAATCCGCTCAAAACTTTTAGAGCTTTTTTGTTAGTCATAAAGCAAGAGTGAAACTTATATTGTTTTCGCGCTCTTTAAAGGCTTTAAAAAAGCCTTTATCTGCCGCAAGGCACCAATGCCTTTTTTTCTTCGGGCAAAAATTAATTTAATACGCTCTAAGCTGAACTTTTAAAAAAATCCGTTCAAATTTTTCAGAGCTATTTTTGTTAATCTTAATTCAAGCGCGAGACTTAGTATTTGTTTTTTGTTTCGCGCTCTTCAAAGGCTTTAAAAAAGCCTTTATCTGCCGCAAGGCACCAATGCCATTTTTTCTTCGGGCAAAAATTAATTTAACACGCTCTTAATGCGTCCACGCGATTGGTTGTTTTCGCGCTCGATTAGCTCTCCCAACAGGGACAATAGTCGATACTAAGGCCCCCTGAAGGCTCATTAATAAAGAATATTTTTTCAGGAAACAGAGTCGGGTGACTCTGCGGCAATAGTCAAGCATCTGCTTGGAGTGCGCAAAATCGCATTTGCCAGAAACACTTACCTTAAGGAATTTCACCCAGTTTTTTATTTTATGGAGATAAAAAATGAAACAATTAAATTATGAATTGAAGCAAAAATGCAATCGGAACAAAGATGGAAGCTATTCGACGATTGCGAATCGAGAGTGGATTCTAACGTTAGCTGCCAATCAACTTCATGAACTTGGTTACAAAAATTTAAAGGCATCCGGGCTTAAACCCAAGCATGTTGAATCACTTATAAAAAAATGGATTGATGATGATTTAAGCGTTGGTACCATAAAAAACCGCATGTGCCACCTTAGATGGTGGGCCCAGAAAATTGGCAAATCATCAATCATTGCAAAAGATAATGATTATTATGGCATTGACAGAAGAGTATATGTGACCAATCTTTCCAAGGCACAAACGCTAAATATAGAAGTGATAAACCAAATTTGCAACCCCTATATAATTTTTTCACTAAGACTACAATCGGAGTTTGGTTTGCGTAGGGCAGAGTCCATAAAATTTAATGTGCTCTTTGCCGACCGTATAGATCATTTACATCTTAAAGCAAGCTGGTGCAAAGGTGGTCGTCAGCGGGATGTGCCAATACGCACCGACTCGCAAAGAAGTTTACTTAACGAAATTCGTGTTTTTGTTGGGTCCAACAGCCTCATTCCGACGAACTTAAAGTACGTTGAACAACTACGGATTTACGAATCTACCACTGCAAAAGTCGGACTCCACAAGTTGCATGGCCTACGACACCAATATGCGCAAGATCGTTACGAAGATCTTACAAGCAGGCTTGCACCTGCTGCAGGTGGTAAAACATCTAAAGAGCTTACTTCAGAAGAAAAGTTACTCGATTACGTAGCACGTCTAACAATATCCAGCGAATTAGGTCATAAACGTGAGCAAATTACGGCTGTTTACCTTGGTAGGTAATGAAAAATGTACTAAAAATAAGGTTACTTTAAGGCGAAAGGCTAGCCCTAGAAAAAACGCTCGTCGAATGCCTTTTTACGCGTGATATGCAGAAGTTAGAGCAACTTAAACTACAACTTGAAGCAATCTCACAAAAAACACCAACACTATCTCTTACTCATGGTTCTGATAAGACTGACGTTTTAGTCCAGTAGATTTTATTTTATTGCTTGCAGTTCACTATTCAGTTTAGTCATTTAAAAGAATTTAAATTACACACACTCTCGCTTTTAGCTCATCTATAAGCACTTTGTTATTTTCTGAATAATCTACCGGTAACTCAATGAGGTGAACCCCGCCTTCTTCAAAGCATTGGTTAATCAGAGGTACAAAGCTCTCCGCATTTTCAACTCGATGTCCTTTCGCGCCATAGCTGTTTGCATACATGACAAAATCTGGGTTGTTAAACTCGAGCCCATAGTCTTGCAAACCCATTGCATATTGCTTCCACCGAATCATGCCAAATGCATTATCGTTAAGGATTAAAACAACCAAGTTTACTTTTAAGCGGACTGCTGTTTCCATCTCTTGGCTATTCATCATAAAGCCGCCATCACCACAAACCGCCATGACTCTTTTATCAGGATTTAATCGTGCAGCTTCAATTCCTGACGGCAAGCCTGCCCCCATCGTTGCAAGTGCATTATCAAGCAGCAAGGTATTAGCTAATTGTGCAGAATAGTTACGCGCAAACCACACTTTATAGACACCATTGTCAAGCGCAAGAATCCCATCGGCAGGCATCGCTTTTCTGACATCTGCCACAAAACGCTGTGGCTTCATTGGAAAGCTAGGATCATTCATCCCTTCACTAATATGCTCTAAGACATGGTTGCGTACCTTCATAAAATAGGAAAAGTCATGCGTATCTGTGATACCAACCCTGTTGGCGATACGCTGGATGGAAGTTGCTATATCGCCAACCACTTCAAGTTGAGGAAAGTAAACGTTATCAACCTGCGCTGACTTAAAGTTAACATGAATAACTTTGGCGCCACCTTGCGTCATAAAAAATGGTGGTTTTTCAACCACATCATGACCAACATTAATAATTAAATCAGCACGATCAATCGCACAGTGGATGTAATCACCGTCTGATAAAGCAGCTGTACCTAGATATTGTTCAAGGCGCCCCCAAATACAGCCTTTACCCATTGGCGTATTCGCAAATGGTATCCTAGTCTGGTCTACAAAGTTATGTAATGCTTGCCATATACGTGCACGATTTGCACCTGCGCCTATCATCAAAAGCGGATGTTTCGCTTCTTTGATCATCGCAGCGGCAACATCTAGAATTTCTCGATCTGCATGCGGATATCGACATCTGCTAATCTTAAAAACAGGGGTAGTTTTGTCTTCTACTGGCTCAGAAGCAACATCTTCTGGTAGTTCTAGCAATACGGCTCCTGGTCTCTCTTCACTCGCCAGTCGAAAAGCCTCGCGCACCATAGATGGAATCATATCCACATTGACGATCTGTTTAGCATATTTGGTAATTGGCTTCATCATGCTGACGACATCAATAATTTGAAACAGGCCTTGTTTACTATGTTTAATAGGTTTTTGACCAGTAATCATTACGAGTGGAAAACCGCCCAACTGTGCATAAGCTGCACCTGTCACTAGATTAGTAGCACCCGGTCCCAAGGTAGATAGACACACACCCGGCTTACCTGTTAACCTGCCATAGGTGGCTGCCATAAAGGCTGCACCTTGCTCATGGCGAGTCAGAATGAGCTTGATACTTGATTGACGCATCGCCTCTAAAAAATCTAGGTTTTCTTCTCCCGGAACACCGTAAATTCTTTCGACACCTTCGTTTTCAAGGGCTTTGATAAACAAATTTGATGCATTCATATTAGTTAAGTCTTTGGGTTGATAGATTAGTTATAAATTTGCATCAGTACCTAAGTATAAGAATGCGCAATGTTTGCTTATAATTTTAATTGTTTCAATTAATTATGCGCCGATTTCTTTTGAGTATATTTCATTTGTCGATTTAATAAGAGAAATAATTGCTGGATGCGTTAGTCGTCGTTCGGTAGTAATTGCATAAAGTTGTTCTTGTAAAGTATCAATAACTCCTACTACCTCTACTTCGTACTGTTTACATATGTATTCCGCTATCGCATTAGGTGCAGCAAAGAACCCTGCGCCACTTTGTCCAAATGATTTAAGTAACGCACTATCATCAAATTCTGCAACGAAATGCGGGTAGATTTTTTTAGATTCAAACCATTGAAGAAGCTTTTTCTGAATGGCAAAGTCTTCACCAGGTATTAAAAATTTCGCATTATTCAAAATTTTAGGGAATGCTTCTCCAGCATTTGCTTCTATTAAACTCCTTGTACCAAATATGGCCAATTTACTTTCACCAAGAAAGTGATTATGAGCGCGCACATTTAAGTTGGTTGGCATGGGACGGTCAGCAATAACCAAATCCAGTCTGTTAATCGACATTTGAGATAATAAATTTGGTAGTTTCCCTTCCTTACATGTAAGTCGTATAGAGTTGTCTAGCTTTAAGATAGGTTCAATCACACGATAAGCGATAGACTTTGCAACCGAATCGGCAATTCCAATATGAAATGGTTGGCATTTGATGACATCTTCACTTTGAGTAAGCTTTACTAATTCATTACCCAGTGTAAAAATTTCATCTGCGTAACTGAATATTTTTCGACCCATATCGCTCAGCTCTAGTCCACGGCCCGCTTTACGGAAAAGCTTTACATCTAAGCTTTGTTCTAGCTCTGCAAGCTGCCCACTAATTGACTGTGGTGTAAGGAACAACTGTTCACTAGCTCGCACAATGCTGCCAGTTTTGCCAACCATCCAAAAGTAGCTTAAATGCTTATAATTTAATTTGGCCATTTAGTTTCCTTAGATAATTGGCAATGACTAATACATCGAAATTTTAGATGTATTAGTCATTGCCATAAATTTGAGCTTTGCTAATTGGGGAAGTTTTATTGATGAAGTATTCATATTTCAAAATAAAAGATTTAATCTATCATCTTATTAGATGTATTGTCTGTCCAAGCATTTCTGGTGTAATAAGTGTAACCCCCTGGGGTGTTACATGAAATTGTTGTTTATCAATATCTGGGTTTAAACCAGCTTTAAAGTTGTCTGGGATTTTGCAGTGCACATCGACAATTACACGATTTAAAGTGACATTTTCACCAATTTCAACATGCGGCAAGATAACCGAATCTCGTATCAGACTATGTTTTCCAACACGCACTTTGAGTGATAGTAAAGAGCGCTCAATCGTTGCTCCACTAATGATGCAGCCTCCAGATATCATGGAGTCCATGGCGTGCCCACGCAAATTATCATAATTAAAATTAAATTTTGCTGGGGGCAGCTGTGATTGATGAGTACGAATGGGCCAATCATCATCATATAAATTAAGATCAGGTGTGACTTTAACTAGATCCATATTCGCTTCCCAATAAGCATCTACTGTTCCAACATCTCTCCAATAGGGCTCTTCACCCACCATATTGACGCAGCTATCTATAAAACGGTGTGCATACACGCGATTGTTTTTGACAAGTTTTGGAATAATATCTTTGCCAAAGTCATGATTAGATTTTGGGTTATCATCATCAAGCTTAAGTACTTCATAAAGAAAGTTTGCATTGAATACATAAATACCCATACTCACTAATGCAACTTTATCATTAGTAGGGATAGGCTTAGGGTGTAAAGGCTTTTCATTAAAATCAGTGATTTGCCATTGGTCATTGACGCTCATTACACCAAATGCACTTGCGCTTGCAATTGGAACCTCGATGCAGGCAACCGTCGCGTCAGCTCCTTTCATCACGTGGTCAGCAATCATTTGGCTGTAATCCATTTTATATATATGGTCACCACCTAAAACCAACACGTATTCGGGCTCGGTTTGACCAATATGTTTTAAATTTTGGAATACTGCATTTGCAGTACCAGAGTAAGAACCTCCATATACATGTTGCTGAGATGGCAGAACTTCCACAAATTCATCAAACTGATCACCAAGAAAATTCCAACTACGTTGTATATGATGAATAAGACTATGCGCCATATATTGTGTTGCAACGCCAATTCTGCGAACACCTGAATTCACACAATTACTCAGCGTAAAATCAATAATACGTAATTTTCCACCGAACTGAATCGCTGGCTTTGCACGCCAATCTGTCAATTGATTGAGTCTAGCACCACGACCACCTGCAAGTATGATGGCATAAGTCTTTCTCGTAAGAGCGCCGCTATAGCGAGACGCTTTGATAAGCTCAAATGCACTTTTATCTACTACAGGAGTCGCATCAAAATGCTGATTCATTGCTTGCCTTAAACTAGAATTACTAACATTTTAACGCTAAAAATAGCTAAATAAAAATCGAATATAATTACTTAATACTTCGTTAAAAACTAACTATAGTGAGAGTTTATAGCCTACTAATGTTGTAGATAAGTGGCAAAACTGAAGTAGGTTTATTAAGTTAAGTCTTCAGTACATTATTTAAAAGCTCTACCTAACCTACCAAATATTGTTGTATATGTACCACTTTATAACTGAATAGCTACTTAGCCTGTATTTATAATTGATTAGTTTAAATATATGTCTTATCATATTGAATCATATTGTTTTTTTAATTTTTATATAATTTGCTGATGAAAATAAAAAGCTGTCTTTTGTTTCCAATGCACAAAGAGAGCGCTCCTAAAACCAAGCTCAAAATTGTGGCATATGGCATCTGCCAAATGGTCAATAATGCTGGCTTGAGTGTTAGCTCGTTTCAATTAAATCAAATTTCGAAAATTTCACAGATATTTTGCGTTAAGAAAATAACTAATATCTTATTGATTATATTGGCTTTTCCTTTATATTCTTTAGCTGATGAAAGAGACCCGCTGAGTGCGATTGCTGGTGTTACTAGAGAATATGACAACAACTTGTTTTTATTAGAATCAAATAAACAATCAGATCGCATCACTAAAGCATATGCAGGTATTCAGTTAGATAAGTTGTATTCATTGCAACGATTTAAAGTTAATTACACATTAAATGCCTCACGTTACCAAAAAAACACGCGCCTAAATTTTAACTCGCATAATTATGATGCTGCTTGGTTATGGTCTCTAACACCGAGATTAACTGGCAAGCTATATGCAGATCGCAAAGAATCGCTCAATAGCTTTCAGGATTTTAGAGTTTTTAATCCGAGTACGATAAGAAACATTCGCGTGAGTCAAACCCAACATTTTGAAGCAGATTATTCACCACATGGCGTTTGGCACTTACTTGGGGGATTCACACGTAATGAGGCTAGAAATAGCGAAAGCTTTATTCAACAAGACAATCTAAGCTCAATAGCGCTAGATGCAGGTGTTAGGTATGATTTTAGGTCTGGCAGCTCAATTCTTTTAATGGCGCATAAGCGCAATGGTGACTTTGAGCGTAAAACACCCAACTTTGCATCTCTATTGGATACAGGCTTTAGCGAAAAAGAGGCCGAAGCTAGGCTTTCTTGGCTGCTTTCTGGTCATTCTAGGTTAAATGTACGTACGGCTTATTTAAGGCGTAATCATGATACCTTTTCTCAACGTGATTATTCTGGCTTGGAAGGTCGCGTAGATTATTTTTGGACGCCAACTGGCAAGTTACAACTCGGAGTTTCTGCAAATTCTGCACTTGCTAGTTTTTGGAATATTGACAGTAGTTATACGCGTGAGAACACCTTAAGCATTTCACCCGTTTAAGCGCTAGCACAGCAGGAACTTTTTCTGCTACCTACCTTGGCAATGAGAGTGGTTATTCAAATATCTTTATGGCGTTTGACGGCGGTATTAAATCTCTCCTTGAAACAAATGCCATTGGTACAACAGTTTCTACTAATGTAAACGCAGGTATTGTACCTTTCGCATTTTTTGATAGTGTTGGGTCATTTTTCTTTAACGGCACAAATCAAACACCAGTTCTAGGCTTTACGATTATGGATGGTAGAACAACCGAACAATATGGTTCTTTTGATTACATCATTGGCTTCAACGACAGTGCAAATAGTGATGCTGATTACGATGACTTTGTTATTGGTGTGAATTTCGCTCCTATCCCCGAACCTGAAACCTATGCATTAATGTTAGCTGGTTTAGGCATTGTTGGCTTCGCGGCACGTCGTAGAAAAAACCAACAAGCATAATTAGCAATTGTTTGCTGCAAACTTAAGGGAGCTTACGCTCCCTTAATTATTTATAATGCATAATTATTCTTATACCATCCCCCATAGTGGTTATCAAATATCTTTATGTGTGTTAGTTTAGATTGTTCACATATGATATTTCATGTGTAAAATAAGTGTTCTTTCTGGTAGAAACAATGAAAAGCTATTCTGAAATAGAATCAAAAGATTTATTTGACCACTTACTTAAAGCCAAAGTACTTTTAGTAGATGTTCGTAACGATGACGAGGTTGCACAGGGGGTAATACCTGGCGCCATGCACATTCAGTTATCGATGCTACCCGTACAATACGATAAACTGATGAATGCAAATTCAGTCGTATTTTATTGCCACAGCGGTATACGCTCGGCACATGCATCAGATTTTGCAGTGAGTAAAGGTATTAAAGATGTATTTAACCTTATTGGCGGTGTTGTGGCATGGCGTAACGCTGGTTACACATTAACAAATAAAAAATAAACCCTTTAATGTGTTTTGTCAGATAGGAAAATTATGGAATTCGACAAAGAGCTTGATGCTAAAAATTTAAATTGCCCATTACCTATTTTGCGTTGCAAAAAAGGCTTAAGTGAGATTAATGTTGCCCAAGTTTTAAAAATTATGGCGACTGACCCAGGCGCAGTTAAAGACTTTCAGGCATTTTGCAAACAAACTGGGCATGAATTATTGCAATTAGATGAAGCCGAAGGTGTTTTTACCTTTTACATTAAAAAGCATGCTCAAATCTCCTAACAATCATGCCTAAAAAGCTCGCCTTAATCGCATCAAAAGGTACGCTAGACTGGGCTTATCCTCCTTTCATACTCGCTTCCACAGCTGCAGCGCTTGATTATGAAGTGCAAATATTCTTCACTTTTTATGGCTTAACGCTACTTAAAAAAGACTTGGGCGATTTAAAAGTTTCCCCCCTTGGTAACCCCGCCATGCCAATGCCAGTAACTATGCCAAATCTTATTCAAATGCTACCAGGTATGGAAAGTATGGCGACCATGATGATGAAACAAAAAATTGCCAGTAAAGGTGTAGCAAGCATAGAAGATTTACGTACCGCGTGTATCGAATCTGATGTGAAATTAATTGCCTGTCAAATGACTGTGGATTTATTTGATTTCAAAAAAGAAGATTTCATCGATGGTATTGAGTTTGGCGGTGCCGCCACATTCTTTGAATTTGCTGGCGAATCTGACGTACAGCTTTTTATCTAGCTTTATTACTAAAAATAAAATTACTTAGCGTTCTTTTCCTCAATCAACGCGTTTACAAATACCTGAACATCCCACTCGCACCCGCTGCACCCCGTATTAACACCGGTCCAACGGGATATTGCTTCAAAGTCTTTGCCCTGCTGAACTAAATCATAAATTTGACCGCGCGTCGTACCACTGCAAGAACACATCACTTCATCCGCGATTTCATTACTTTCTGTCATTACTATTTACACCTATTTGGTGATATTTTTTTCTGCTTGTGTTCGAATATACACAAATAACTGAATAAGCATCGGCAACATCAATAAAATACCTACAATAACGAATGTCTTACCTGTGTCGTCTACCATCAAGCTTGCTGGCAAGATATCCAACCCAGCAAACATTTTCGCCAAGCCTAAACCCAACAATAATGCTCCGATTGCATCTAAAACTACTAGACCCAATGAAGGTTTAAAAGTTTTATTTTCTTGTACCATCAAAGCTCCTTAAGTTAGTAATTTCGTAAGTAAATCAGACTTAATCCAACTTATTGCGTTGTAGCTGCAACTTTTCTAAACTCGCCGTAAATTCTGCCACGCGCGCTTTTTCTTGTTCTACCACCGCGACTGGTGCGCGCGCAACAAAACTTTCGTTATGAAGTTTGCCATTGGCTTTAGCAATTTCACCTTGTAAGCGTGCAATTTCCTTACCTAAACGCTCTTTTTCAGCTGCAACATCAATTTCTACTTTAAGCATCAATTTAAAATCACCCGCGAGCATCACAGGCGCATCGGCTTCTGGTAGCTCGGCCACAATGGCTACGTCATCCAGTTTAGCCAAGGCTTTTAAATACGGTGCAAAGCTTGCCAATAGTTCAGCATCACCTGCAGCAATGAGCGGCACTTTGGCCGCAGGCGAAATACCCATTTCACCGCGCAGGCTACGGCAGGCCTCTACCGCTGTTTTCAGTGTTGCCACCCATGCTTCCGCGTGTTCGTCTATCTTTTCTAAATCAGCGCTTGGGTAGGCTTGTAACATAATGCTTTCGGTGCCGCGCGATTTATCTTTTAGCTCAGTCATTGGGGCGATGGTTTGCCAAATTTCTTCGGTGATAAACGGAATAATCGGGTGCGCTAACCTTAAGATAGTCTCAAGTACGCGCAATAAGGTACGGCGTGTCGCGCGTTGCTGAGCTTCTGTACCACTTTGAATTTGTACTTTGGCAATTTCTAAATACCAATCGCAATATTGATCCCACACAAATTCGTAAACCGCTTTGGCAGCTAAATCAAAGCGGTAATCTTCAAACGCACGTTCCACTTCTGCCTCAGTGCGTTGTAGTAAGCTCACAATCCAACGGTCGGCTTGGCTAAACTTGCGCCCGCCTGCATCACAGCTTTCGGCGCCAAAGCCGTTGTCTTTTGGCGTTCCATCCTCATTTTGAGTGTTCATCAACACAAAGCGAGTTGCATTCCACAATTTGTTACAGAAATTGCGGTAACCATCACAGCGCTGCAAATCAAACTTAATATCGCGCCCTGGGCTAGCTAGTGCAGCAAACGTAAACCTTAAAGCATCCGTGCCATACGCGGCAATGCCTTCGGGAAATTCTTTGCGTGTGCGTTTTTCAATTTTCTCGGCATCTTTCGGGTTCATTAAACCCGTGGTGCGTTTTGCAATTAAAGCATCCAGCCCAATGCCATCAATCAAATCTATCGGGTCAAGCACGTTGCCCTTAGATTTCGACATTTTTTGGCCTTCCGCATCGCGAATCAAGCCATGCACATACACGTGTTTAAACGGAATTTTGCCGGTGATGTGCTTGGTCATCATGACCATACGCGCCACCCAGAAGAAAATAATGTCAAAGCCAGTCACCAAGACGCTAGATGGCAAATATTGTTGCAAGGTTTGGTTTTGCGAATCTAGCGCTTCGTCACCCGTCCAATCTAGAGTAGAGAAAGGCCATAAAGCAGATGAGTACCAAGTGTCTAAAACATCGTTATCGCGCACTAAATTGCCTGTGTATCCCTCTTTTGCGGCTAAGGCTTTTGCCTCAGATTCATCATGCGCTACAAACACTTGACCATTCTCGCCATACCAAGCAGGGATTTGATGTCCCCACCATAATTGGCGTGAGATACACCAATCTTGAATATTATTGAGCCATTGGTTATAAGTATTTACCCAATTTTCTGGGTAAAACTTAATTTCACCGTTAGCTACCACTTCCAAAGCTTTTTCAGTAATGCTCTTGCCGTCTGCGGCTGGTTTGCTCATGGCTACAAACCATTGATCGGTAAGCATAGGCTCGATAATCACACCAGTGCGGTCGCCTCTAGGCACTTTAAGTTTATGCTTTTCGGTTTTAACTAAGTAACTTTGCGCCTCTAAATCTTCTACCACCAATTTACGCGCTGCAACCGTAGTTAAACCGCGATATTTTGCGGGCGCATTTTCATTCACCAAACCAGTAAGCGATAATATTTCTATCATCGGCAATTTGTGCCGCTGACCAACTGCATAGTCGTTAAAATCATGCGCAGGCGTGACCTTTACCACGCCAGTACCGAACTCCATATCTACATATTCATCGGCAATAATGGGGATTTCGCGGTAGCATAATGGCAGTTTTACATGTTTACCAATTAAATTTTTATAACGCGCATCGTCAGGGTGCACCATCACCGCCACATCCCCCATCATGGTTTCTGGGCGTGTTGTAGCTACCTTTAAATGTCCTTCACCACTAGCAAGTGGATAACTGATATGCCACATAAAGCCATCTTCCTCCTCTTGCACCACTTCGAGGTCAGACACGGCTGTGCCGAGTTTCACATCCCAATTCACCAAGCGTTTGCCACGGTAAATTAGGCCTTCGTTATACAGGCGCACAAAGGTTTCAGTCACTACTTTGTTGAGGCCAGAATCCATCGTAAAGCGCTCGCGACTCCAATCTGGACTTGTTCCTAGCCTGCGCATTTGTTTCGTGATGGTGCCGCCTGAGTATTCTTTCCATTCCCACACTTTTTCAAGGAATTTTTCGCGGCCTAAGTCGTGGCCTGATACGCCTTGTGCATCTAATTGGCGCTCCACTACAATTTGCGTTGCAATGCCTGCATGGTCAGTGCCAGGTTGCCACAGCGTGTTATCGCCACGCATACGATGATAGCGCGTCAGGGCATCCATCAGCGTTTGGTTAAAGCCGTGTCCCATGTGTAGTGTGCCAGTAACATTGGGCGGCGGCAGCAAAATACAAAAATTATTTTTCGCTTGCGGGTTTAAGCCAGCAGCGTAATAGCCTTTGCCCTCCCAAAACGCATACCATTTATTTTCGATGGCTTTAGGGTCGAAAGATTTATTGAGTTCAGATTGTGGGTTTGGCATAGTCATATGCCTAGATTTTACCACATTGAATTAATGCCATTGCTGAAGTCTATATTAGCCAAAAACTAAATTTTAGCAATATACCCACTGCAACAAAACAGATTAATAAATGAAATAAGCTCCACCAAATATATTGTTGCCTTAGCTTTTGAGGTGACAAGCTAGAAATTAAATACAGTCTATTGTCCTTGGGTGCCCGCATAATATTGACGCCAGATTGCGAGCGAATTTCTCGATGTTGCTTTTCAACTTCTCTAACGGCTTGGCGACGTGCGAGCTCCCATTCTCGCAAATCAACTTGTCCATCGTTGTTTAAATCAAAACGTTTATTGAGTTCTGCTGGGTTTTTCTTCCACTCTGCAAGCAAAAAACCAACATCTTCTTTTACACTGAGTACTGAGCTTGCACCGCCGATTGTAGAAAACTCGCCCAATACATAAATTGAACCAGCATATAATAAATCTTCTTCGTGTTTATAGTCGTTTTGATAAGTTACACGGCGTTCTGTTCCAATCACTTCTGCATGATCAGGGTCAACAACTGAAACGCCGGTACTATCTTTAATTTCAAAGGTCGTGTCGCTCACCCCACTTGATATGATTCTCCACTCGCGATTACTATTATCTTTGCTGTAGACCCTGTAACGAAACCAAACACAGGGTGTGCCAGTTAGAGGGCTAGTGATTAAATTTTTCTTATCAATATTTGCGCGACCATAAAGCTCTACATAACCTTGCGCCGCCGATGCAATACGTGAAGTAGCTATATCAGCAATTGTGCGCGCTCGTTTAAAAGTAGAGAACCACACAAAAAAACTAATGATTGCAATGAGTGCCATTGTTATCAGCCAGATTTGTTTATCTTTTGCTTGAAACGCAAACACCGACAAACTTAAATAACTGACTGAAGTAAGGGCATCGACATAATGCCCATGTAAAACACGCAACATAGGAAGGCTCTAGCTATTGAAGCGTTGGTTAATATCAATATCCTTTAACTCTTCTGCAGCAAACTTTAATAAATCAAATGGCTTAAAGTTAAACAATTTGGCTAAAAATAAATCTGGAAACTGTTGTATTCTTACATTATTAATGTTCACGCTGTCATTATAAAACTCACGTCTATCCGCTATAGAATTTTCAAGCCCGCTGATGCGAGATTGTAAATGTAAAAATTGCTCGTTTGCTTTAAGGTCTGGATATGATTCAGCCAATGCAAATAGTTGTCCTAAACCACTTCTGAGTACATTTTCAGCCGCACCTAGTGCGGCTACATCGTGAGATTCACGCGCCGACGACACTCTAGAACGTGCCTGAATAACTTTTTCCAACGTTTCTTGCTCATGCTTCATGTATTGCTTGCACGTATCAATTAATTTTGGCAATTCGTCGTGACGCTGCTTTAAGAGCACATCAATATTCGCCCACGCTTTTTCTACATTATTTTTAATACTAACTAAGCTGTTATAAGCCATGATGAAATAAATCAATACAACTGCCAAAACTATATAAACAATCATTCTTAATCTCCCTTTTTTATTAATTCGTTATCTGCTTTATCGCCATACAACTCTGTACCTACTTTATCCCAATAACGTGAAAACCGTTTTAAACGTTTTTCACTAATCTCTGCTTCTACAAATTTAACCTCTGGTTGCCAGTTTGTATTAAAAGGCTCTAATAAATTTTTAATTTGTTTGTTCGGTGTATCTTGCGTAATGACTTGGCCTACATTTCGCTCTTGCAATACCTCTGCGGTATTACCTATCCAAACCTCAACATCCATTAACTCACTCAAACAATCCACCACAAACTGTATACGTTTAAGCGGCCATTTGCCGTATAGCTTAATATCAAATACAAAAATCTTTGGGATAGGCTTATGCATAAGCGGATGCGCAGATGAAAGCATCTCATCATGAACGTAAATAGCGATTGCGCGATTTGATGATAACGGCACTCTTTCTGGAATAGTTTCACTTCTGACTTTTGCTGTTTCTGGTGGTATATCACCAAAAAGTTTTTCATATAGCATTTCGTAGCTATTATCAAACGGGCAATTTACTTTACAACTTGCACAATGCTTTTCACCAGAGTAACGCGCCAAATTTTCTTTATTAAAGTAATATGGCTTTGAGCTAAATGATGATGCAACCCATTGCCATGACAAGTGATTTGAGGCCTTATCTCCATCAAGCAAATAGCTTTCAAACCAATCTGCAGCTTCACGCCAATCTACCTTTAACCAGTGAACCACATAGGCTGCAAACCACATACGCGCATGGTTGTGCACGTAGCCTTCATGCTTAAGATCTCTAATCACACCATCCATGCAAGGCAAACCCGTAATACCTTGACGTATAAAGTCGGGTAATAACTTATCACCCAACTTCACTTTTGGGTCTTCAATATCACTTAATATGCCATCACCCAATTCGTACCAAACACGCCGCCAATAATCGCGCCATGCAAGCTCTTGAACATACTTTTGTGACTGATCTCCAAAACGACTGCGCACGCTATCTGATGCTTCTTTTAAGGTTAAGCAGCCATGCCTAAAATAGGGAGAAAGATGCGTTACCGCACCATTTAGAAAATTTCTGTTACGGTTATAAGCTTCTGCATCTATGGTATTTAAACGTTTTAGCGCTTCACGCCTACCGCCGCGCCATTCGTCAGCTAACATAGAGCCAGCCGCTTGCGGAAACATACGTTTAATGTACTGCAAACGTTCAGTACGATCTTGTGGTATTGCAAGTTTATAAAAATTAGCCATTCAATATTTTCAATTGCTAGTCTATTGTTATCAATAGTTTACACTGATTTAATCATTTTGTTTCTAGAAAAGCACACTATCTCTACCCTAACATATTTCTCGATGATGACAATGTTGTTAATAAGTCAAATTCAATAATTTTGATATAAACTTTAAAATTAATGCTAAGATATTTTTTGCTACTTTAATTTAAATTAAAAGAGACTGCTTATGTTAGAAGCGATGTGGATTTGGGGTGCAATTGGATTAATTTTACTGGCTGTTGAGATGGCAACAGGCACTTTATATATACTTTGGTTTGGCATTTCCGCTTTATGCGTCGCAATTGCGACTTGGATTTTCCCTACAACTCCGCTGGCACTACAGTTTGTGATGTTTGCAGCACTTGCAATTAGTTCACTTGCGATTTGGAAACTCAATTACAAAAAAACAGAAACACATTCGCGTGTTGGGCAAGCTCAAGGTGAAGAAATCGGGCGCGTGGGTACTGTCAGTAAAACGTGTGGCCCTACAAAAAATGGCAAAATTCAATTCACGCAAGGCCTAATGGGTGCACGTGAATGGATGGCAGTGAGCAACGAAACCATCGCAGAGGGAGTACAAGCGCGCGTGGTGGCAGTTGAAGGCAACGCACTTCGCATTCAAGCAATTTAAACTTTAATAAAGGAAAAAAAATGGAATTCGGAACCGTATCAATATTACTTATTGTTGCAGTAATTGTAGCAATCGTAAAAGGCGTACGCATCGTGCCGCAAGGCGAGGAATGGGTGGTCGAGCGATTGGGTAAATTTGCTGGTGTGCTTTCCCCAGGCTTACACGTGATAAACCCCATTTTTAGCCGCGTAAGCTACAAAGTGACGACAAAAGATATTATTTTAGACATTCCGGAGCAAGAAGTGATTACGGCTGATAATGCCGTTATTTTGGCAAACGCTGTGGCGTTTATTAAGGTTAGTAATATTGAAAGAGCTGTGTATGGCATTGAAAATTTTCGTGAAGCCATGCGCAATATGGTGCAAACGAATTTGCGCTCTATCATCGGAGGCATGGATTTAAATCATGCACTCACGAGTCGCGACCGCATTAAGGCTGAACTTAAAAGTGCAATTGCGGACGAAGCGCTAGATTGGGGATTAACAGTAAAAAGTGTCGAGATTCAAGACATAAAACCATCAGCTAATATGCAACATGCCATGGAACAACAAGCCAGTGCAGAACGTGAGCGCGTAGCAGTTGTAACGCGAGCAGAGGGTGATAAACAGTCACTGATTTTAAACGCAGAAGCGCGTTTAGAAGCAGCAAGAAAAGATGCTGAGGCGCAAATGGTAGCAGCAAAAGCATCGGCAGAATCGATTAAATTTATTACTGAAGCGGTAAAAGAAAATAACGCATCAGCGATGTTTTTATTGGGCGACCGTTACATTACTGCACTACAAAAAATATCTGACTCTAGCAACAGCAAAATTGTCATGATGCCAGGCGATTTAGTCGGTGCTGTGAAGAGTTTAGTAGGTGGAAAATAAAGCTTTAATCCCTTCCCTCTTGCTTGGGGAGGGGATATTTAGTCGCTTCGACATACCGCGCAAACGGGGTCGCGGCTTAGTTTAATTTCGCGCCATTGCATGCTTAAAGCGTCGAGTAACAATAATCTGCCTTGCAAGCTCTTGCCAATATTTAATATTAATTTTAGCGCTTCCGCCGCTTGCGTAGTGCCTATCATGCCAACCAGCGGCGCGAATACGCCATTCTCAGCGCAGCGCATTTCTTGGTCGCTACCAGTGTCAGGGAATAAACAGTGATAACACGGACTGTCATCATGCCTAAAATCATATACGGTAACTTGCCCTTCAAAGTTTATTGCCGCCCCAGAAACTAAAGGCTTTTTGATCGTAAAACAAATACGATTTAAGGCATAACGCGTGGCAAAATTATCACTGCAATCAATCACCACATCCGCTGATTCGGCCAATGCTTTAAACTCTGACTCAGAAGATTTTTCTTGAATGGAATTAACAGCCACTTCTGGATTAATTTCATAAATCGTTTGCTGCGCAGAAACCGCTTTATTGATGCCGATCGAAGCTGTTGTATGAATGATTTGCCGCTGTAAATTGGTTAAGTCTACATTATCAAAATCACATATCGTGAGTTTACCTACCCCAGAAGCCGCTAAATATAGGGCTACTGGAGAGCCCAAACCACCCGCCCCAACAATTAAAGCATGACTTTTTGTGAGCTTCTCTTGTCCAGCATATTCAATTTGTGGCAATAAAATATGGCGGCTGTAACGAAGAAGCTGGTTGTCGTTCATTTTTTCCTAGTTTGTAACCTAGTTTAACTTAGAATCCATAAACTAAAAATTTAGATTGAAGCTCACTTACTCTTACTGTATTAACTATGTCATCAGCAGTTCCAACAACTCCATCTTGACCTATAGAGGTCATACTAAATGCAACTCCTTCAGGAGTTGTTGAGTTTATATTTGGTGTATTTACAGTATAAATAATTGGCCGCCCCCAAGGATCAGTTATATTTGCAGGAGGCAAACTCAATGCGACAGCATCTGCAGGTAAATTATAAATACGGTCAGGCGGAGGACCGCCTGTTCTATTAATGGCTGCTTGACTAGTTGCAGCAGCAACCATCATATCAAAATTATGTTGTAATGCTGCGTTAAAATCTCTAACCGAGCCATTTATAGTTAATGGTGTTAATAACTCACTTGGATTTAGTGCTAACAAAATATCATCAAAAGGATTTGCTCCTTCAGAAAAGTCTTTTTGCACAAAAGAAGAGTTTATATCGGTATTTGCTAACTCATCAGTAGCTGCAGCAGGTGGTAATGCTAATTGATTTCCTAATCTATTATATGAGCCATTACCATTTAAACCATGAGAAACAATTACTGCCACTTGTAAACAAGGATTGATACCGCCTCCTGCAGGAGTACAGACATTTGACTGATTTCCAACTGGCGGCAAACCTAGCGCTATTGGTGTTCTCGTATGAATTGTAATGTTTCCTAACATACCTGCAATAGTATTTCTGTTTAGATTAGTTGCATTAGCTGTAACAGCATAAGTAAAACGATTGTAATATCCGTCTTCTGCACCCTCATCAGACAAGCCCAAGGTTATCCATGGTACCAAGCCGATGACAACCCTAGCTTGCCCTATTCCAAAGCCTTGAACTCCATCACAGGTGCCTGGTGAGGTAGCTTCAATCCCATAACCTAGATTACCAGGAGCAACGATAGGAACTGCAGGACAAGGCATACGACTGTTACGAGCAATGTAACTTAAAAGAGCTGTTTTAATAGTTTCTTGTTTTGATTTTGTAGCTGAAATCCTTGATTGTGCAATTAAAGCATTTCCCATACCTATAACTACAGTTAAAAGAAGACCAGCTATAACCAAAACAATGGCCATTTCAATTAGCGTAAAACCAAAATTTCTATAATTAATTTTAGTCATCGCCTATCGTACCACTATCGCCCTGCGCCGCGTGGTGACGAGCTTCACGCACTTTATTGGTTTCTGGGTCATACTCTTGCCCAGCTTTTAAGTTTAGGTGCTTACCGTTACCAGATAGCTTAATCGGCACGCGATTACTCTGCCCTGACAAACTGCCAACTGCCACATCTTTATTGCTTGAGTTTTCTTGCAGGGCTTGGTTATTCACCCAAACTGTGCCATCTTTACCATCGTTGCGCTTAACATATCCTTGCAAATTAACGGTATCTGGCAACTTAATCGGCGCTGCCTCTAAGGTTTCTACTGGTTCTTCTACTTTTGCTGGAACAATTAATTTTTTTGTCTGTCTTAAATAATTTAAATTACTGCGCTCGGTTGGCGATGTAAATAAACGCCCAATCGGCTCTGCCGCGAAGGTGATTTGACTAAACAAAATCAGGTTCAATATCACAAATTTCATCACAGAACTCTTCACAGATTTCATCATAGCGCCTCCGCAGGTAGCGTACTTGTAAGCTGTGGGTCTCGCAATGTTAACCAATCAATTTCACAATTTGCTTGCATATTTGACACCATATTCTTGGCATTTACCACTGCACCAACAGGCCTTTTAATTTCACATTCACGCACGATGAATGGCGTGGTCTGTTCATGCAAACCATCGAGCAAAGCAAGCAAATCCCCCTCGTGCAGCATATCAAGTTTTAAGTTCATTACCGACCGCTTTAATTTAAAGTTACCCAAGTTTGGTAAAAAACTCGGGTTATAACCTTCTTGCAAGCCAATGCTGTAATCTATGCTAAACAATTTATGCTGTGCGTGAATTTGACGTAAGGCTTCAATCCATTCAATGCGTCGCTCTTCACCCACAAAACCACTCGCTAAAAGCTTATTATAAATCGGCAAATATTGAATAATGGATTCTTTCTCAATTCCTGATGATTGAAACTTTTGTCTCGCTTGATTCAATAAATTTTGTTGCGTCTGCAAAGCTAATTCATTTTCTGTTCGATATTGATCTGCATAAGTTACCAATAAACCCACAATCATGATTGCAAGAACCAATCCAATAATTGGCCACTGTAATTTTCGCCTATCTTGTGGCGTCATACTCATGGTTGAGCTCCTGCGATTTGAGTGTCTGTTTTTAAAATAATTTCTAGTTTAAATATCGCGGGGGGTCGCTCTGTGGTTGCTGTTTCATCAGTTGTACTACCTTGCAAATTTGCAAACGAGCTTACATTCACAGGCTCTTGCAATACTTTTACCTCTTGTACCGCTGAGTTTTCACGTAAGCGCGTTGCAAAAGTATTCACCGTACTTAAAGCAGCACGGTAATCGCCATTAAAACTCTTAATCTCTGCATTTACAAAACCGATTTGTATCAGTTTTGTTGGGTCTGCACTTATGTTTAACGCAGCTTGACCACCCTGACTTTGCTCGGCTTTAGCAATGCCGTCTTCATCTTTCACTTCTCTATCATTTGTTTGTACCCAGCGGATTCTACTAAGTGAAATCTCAGGCGAATCCTCTAGAGCACCACTTAATACTTGCATTAACTCGCGCGGTGAATGGTCATTTTGTTTAATATTTTGTGCTAACTCAGCTGCAATTTTAAGCTCTGTGCTAGGAATAGGTGTTGTCGGGAAGTTTTTCGAAACATCGTCATAAAGTTGCGTCTGGCTTCGCGTTTGTGCAGTGATAAATTGCAGTTGCTCCTTTTGTTCATTGCCTTGCCAAGCGTAATATGCTGCCAAAATAACGCCTATCGTGGCCACAAAACCAGTCGCGATATTAATTCTGCGGCGAATATTATTAAGATTATGCACCTTACTAAAGGTCAATGGCGCTAAGTTATCTGGCACATTTCCATTCGCCAATAACTGCATATGTAAAAGCTCAGGGTGTTTTTTGATGAGCTCGTCTGCGATGCCCACGTTTTTAGCGTAAGCCAAAATGTTCACCGCTTTACATTCTAAACCCTGCTCCTGACTAATATTTTTAGCGATTTCATCGTAAGTTCCATCTGCCGCAGGTATCACCATTTGTAGCGGTGTTTCACCAGAAATCATTCGCTGGCTCATCAGATATAACCGAGTTTTATCAATCTCAACTAAATAAAAATAAGCCAATTGGTTAGGCTTAACTTCTTTCATTGGCACTAAACGACTTAAGCGTATGCGACCATTATGCAAATATGTTTGTCTTAACCCAGAGGATAAACGCTCACAAAACAAAATATGCTGTGCCATTAATTTCATCTGGCGTACAACCACTTGGCTTAACATTGGCAGCAAATACACGCCCACTAGCGGGGCGTGGCTCGCTTGTATCACATCCATCCAACCTTGTAAAAAGTCTGCGTTACTAAGCGCGACAAATAAAAAGTTATCGTCCTTACGTTTATCGGTAGCACGATTAATATAATGCGCTGCGCGGTAAGTACTATTACGATTAAACTGATTGAGCTTACGGTCTACAATTTCTCGCCTTGCAGCGCCTGTTGTGTGCGGTAGGCTTTCTACACGGTAATCTTCTTCAACCGCATCTACGATTAAATAAACATTCGTTTCTAAATGTTTTGCCAAATACTCACTAAAAGCAGTATGGTTTTCGCTAGTATTGCTAAACACAACATAGTTTTGTAATTTTGTTCCATGCCACAAGCCAGCTGTTAAGCTGCTATTGGTGGCGCACAAAATTAATTTTCTAGCATTATTTAACATATATTATCTGTTTGTATTTTAAAGCTTCATTTTTCCAAATGAATCGTAAACCGGCAATAGCACCGAAGCCATAATAAATAGCAAAACCAAGCCTAATATAATGGTGAGTGCAGGCTCAATCAACTTAAGCGCTTTTTGCATCATTTCATTGACGTCTCTATCATAAAAATAACTTACATTAAGCAGAGACTTATCTAAACCACCCGTACTTTCACCCACTTTAATCATGCGCACCACTAAAGGCGGAAAGAGCCCGGCATTATGAAAACTTTCACTCATGCTATCACCCGCGTTAATTTGTGCATGTGCGCGACTTAATGCATCCGCAACGACACGATTCCCCACAATATTTTCGCAAGTTTTAATCGCTTGTAAAATAGGAATCCCTGTTTGATACATCAACGCAAAATAACGCGCAAAGCGCGCCATGATAATTTTGTGCAAAATCTCGCCAGTTAATGGTAGTTTAAGCTTTAGATAATCAAAGCGATATTTCATTTCTGGGTCTCGTTTAATCATCATCACCAACCCAGAACCAACTACCACAGGCACTGCAATGAGTAGCCACCAATAATTCACAAATACGTTTGAAATAAAAATGAGTAACTTGGTGTTCCACGGCAACTCTTGCCCAAGACTTCTTAAAAACTTAACCATCTCTGGCACCAAAAAAACCATCAACACCGTGACCGCAACTGTCACCACTACAAGCACCAGCAGCGGGTACATCAAAAGTCGTTTGGTTTGTGAGAATAGCTCATCTTGCCATTTAAGCGTGTTGGAAAGATTATCAAATACTGCTGGCAACTGGCCCGTCTGCTCTCCCGCGGCCACTAAATTCACAAAGACTTCATCAAACACATCTGAATGCTCTGCCAATGCTTGGCTTAGCATTTTACCGCCCTCTACTTCGCCAGCAATTGCACCCAACACCTTTTGAAAATAAGGGTTTGCTGTACTTTCACGCAAATCGTTCAGCCCTTCTAACATGGGCACGCCAGCGCTTGTGAGTTGCTCTAACTGAAAACAGAACATGACCAAATCGCGATTAGTCACTCTATTTTGCCCAAACGATTTTTTCGATTTTTCGGTAGATTTAAACGTAATTAAATCTAAGCCCATACGTTCTAGGCGAATTTCTAAATCTGCTTCGTTAATAGCATCTATCTGCCCTTGCGCATGGCGGCCAGTTTGATCGATTGCCCTATAATTAAAGGTTGCCATGTGAGTTTAAACGTATGCTTTACTTAATAGCCAATGAGTATTAATTTTTAAACTTAATTAAGAATACGTGATGTTAAATCAATCACACGCATGGCTTCTTCAATACTGGTGTAGCCTTCTAAAATGCGCCTCACTCCGTCATCCGCTAAGGTTGTAAAGCCTTTTTCCAGCGCCATATTACGCAGTTCATCAAAGTGGGCACGACGTGCAATTAGAGAATCCATATCCGAGTCAATGCGTAACAACTCCATAATGGCCATGCGGCCACGATAACCAGTTTGATTGCAACGTTTACAGCCTTTATGTTTAAATATTTGTATCGCTTCGTTACGCTTAACGCCTAAAATTTTACGTTGCTCATCTGTCGGTTTTACAGGCTCTTTACAATGCGGGCAAAGCACGCGCACTAAGCGTTGTGCGACTACACCGATAATATTGCCTGCCATAATATCTGGCGAAATACCAATATCGCTTAACCTTGGAAAAGCGCCTAATGCTGAGTTTGTATGCAATGTTGTAAAGACTTGGTGACCCGTCATAGCAGCACGAAAAGCCATGGTTGCAGTATCTGTATCGCGCACCTCACCCACCAAAATAATATCAGGGTCTTGGCGCATTATTGAGCGGATACCATTCGCAAAATCCACTTTGTTGACTTCGGCCACTGAAGTTTGGCGCATCTGCGTCACAGGATATTCAACCGGGTCTTCCAAGGTCATGATATTGACTGACTCAGTATTTTTGTGCGAAAGTAAAGAGTAAAGCGTAGTCGTTTTACCGCTACCAGTAGGTCCTGTCACAATCAAAATGCCTTCTGGTCGCGTCATCATCATTTTTAATTGATCTAACGTTGAAAGGCGCAAGCCCATTCTTTCCAAAGGAATAATCGATCTTTCACGATCGAGTACCCGCAATACAAGGTTTTCACCATGGATAGTTGGGTGAGATGAAACCCTAAAATCAATCGGGCGTCCGCACAGGTTCATGTTTAAACGGCCATCTTGAGGTGAGCGCGTTTCTGCGATATCCATTCCACTAATGACTTTTAAGCGAACCGCAACACCTGGCCAATAACTTTTATGCAAACTACGTACTTGTTGCAATACACCGTCTATCCTGTAGCGAATGCGCAAAAAGGCAAACTCTGGTTCAAAGTGGATATCTGATGCGCCACGCTTAACTGCATCCATTAACAGTGCGCCAACCAAGCGCACGACTGGCTGAGTATATTCATCGCCATCAGCTGTGAGACTTTGGTAATCAATCTCCCCAGTTTCAATCTCGCGCAAAATGCCATCAACAGAAAGTTCATAGCCATAAAACTGATCAATATATTCTTCTAATTGCGCCTCTGCAGCCAATACTGGTTTTAGCTGAATTTGCCCACCAAGCATTGCGCGTAGCTGGTCTAACGCCACCACGTTAAACATATCTGCCATGGCAACTACCATGGTTTTAGTAGCGTCTTCGTAGGCAACGGGTAACAAGTGATAGCGTCTAGCGAAGTCTTCTGGCACCATGCTTATCGCATCGACATCCGCGATGACTGTGGTTAAATCAATACTTTCTTGACCAATGGTATGCGCGACTAAATCACGCACCATACTTTCTGAAACAAAGCCCAGACGCACCAGTTGGCGACCTAGTGGGATGTTGTTTGTCTCTTGCTCAATTAAGGCGATACGCAGCTGATCCTGACTAATCAGGCCTTGCTGTATCATCAATTCACCTAAGCGTAATTTTCTTCTTTGCTCTGCCATTATCAAACTTCTGCCATAATTTATATGCTATTGATATCTTTTTATCGTTATTGAATCGCCGCAATACGCGCTTCTAGCGCAGCTTTATCGATATTGCTATTGCTAGACGCAAGTTCTAGCGCACGTTGATAATAAGGTAATGCCAATTTAGGTTTCCCCAAGTGGTCTAAACTCACGGCCAAGTTAAACGCATTATCTGCACTTGCATTTAAGCTATAAGCATCAAAATAGGCTTGTTGTGCAGATGGCCACTGATTTCTTTCAGCATAATAATTGCCAAGTGCAATATGCAAGTTTGAATCGTTTGGCTGCTTCGCTAGCATGTTTTTTAAGCGACTTTCAGTCTCTTGTGTATTACCTTGTGCCGCACTTATTTGTAGTTGATTATCCAACAGCGCGCTTTGCGCCATACCATTGCGCGGCTCAATTTCAAGCACTTTGCCAAACCAACCATTTGCATCGGCAATTCTGCCCTGCCTAGAGGCTATCGCTCCCAAACCCAATAAGGCATCTACATTGCGAATATCTCTTTGCAATACTTGTTTATAAAGCTTTTGTGCTTCTACATCATTGCCTGCATTGTAAGCCTCATAAGCGCTCATCAAGGTGGGGTTAATGCCCGCTTGCGGGTTAGATTTTGTCACTTCAATTGACGCACTTTCTGATGCGATTGCATCACCCATTAGTCGTCTTTTTGGTTTCTCAAAAGTTCTATTTAGCGTTACCTGTGGTGCTTCTTCAATAAGCTCGTTCTCGTTAATCGGCGCTTCTATCTCTTTATTTTCTGCCTCTTCATTTTCTGCTAACGCCAGATTATTCAACATTTTCTTTGCTGGCTTTTTTGCTAGCGCTTCTTGCGCATTCGCAACTTCTGCCTGATTTGGTGGCTCAATTTCGTTATTTGCAGTTTGTATGGTTTGTTCTGCATCGTTAATTTCTTCTGCTAGCAGGGTTTGATCATGTTCTTCAGTCGCAACTATTGCAGTTGATTCAGGGACTGTAGTCGTTGACTGCAATATTGGTTTTGCTGGAATCACCACTTCTGGCTGGTTAAAAAATTGATAATAATAAAACCCCATCCCAAGCAAAGCCAATAAGCTTGCCCCAGCAATAATCGCCAGTGTCTTATTTTGATTGCGTGGATCCATTCCTTTTGAAGAGAACACGTTTGCTGCACTTTTGGCTGAAATACTAGATGCACTTGGATTTTTTTGGCTAGGCCGACCACTTGACACAGATGGCGAATCAATTTTTTTTGGTGCAGTATCTGCTACAGAAATGGGGTCTACAAGCGTGCTATTAGCGGGGCTTAAAGATAACTCTAAGTCCGATTCTATAATGTTGATAGCGTCCACATTTTCGACTGACTTTTTTTTAGTGACTGCTGACTTAACTGTGCTTTGCACGGGTTGTTCAAGCTCAGCCTTCGCTTGTTCAGTTCTGGCAGTTTGTGCTTTCGCCTTTTCTTCGGCTTTATTGAGTGCTTTAATTAATAGGCTCATGACCAATCAACCTAAAAAATCAGTTGGCTTCTTCAAGAACGTTTTGTAATTGTTGTTCTGGCAGATATTGCTTATAGCTTTGAAGCTCATCACTTTCTAAACTTGCGTTAGGTATTACGGTAGGACGTAAAAAAATTACTAATTCTGTTTTTCTATTAGAGTCATTCTGTCCCCTAAATACTTTGCCAACACCTGGAATATCAGACAAACCTGGCACTTGATCAGAATTACGTTGAATTTCATCTTGCATTAAACCACCTAAGACTGCTGTATTACCACTGTTAATTTGCAGCAAAGACTCCATCTCTCTAACTTCAATTTCTGGGATTACATTTGGTATTGCCAAATCAGGGTTGGGGTCAAGCTTGCCTTGACCGAATATTCGAGAAATCGTTGGTCTCACATTTAAATTGACAGTACTTGTGTCATTGATTTGTGGTGTTACACTCATTACCACGCCGATTGGTACAGTTTGCGGAATTGTTGTAACGGCTCTTAAATTCCCCCCACCTGCTACTGTAGCTTGAGATATTTGAGATTGTACTGTGAAGTAAACAAAGTTTCTAACCACTTTCAATACTGCTGTTTGATTATTTAGCACCATCAATTTAGGGCTAGATAATACCTTAGTATCACCAAATTGCTTCAAGAGATTTATCGAGGCAGCGATGTCACCTAAAGGACTTAGAGGATTAAAATATCCGGCAACAAGACCCACGCTACCCGGAGTTGTGCCAGTTGCACGATTTGGTCTAGTTAAACCTCCTGGTGCAAAGTTATTAGCATTTAACTCTTGGCTAAATGTAAATCCGCTTCCAGCACCAGATCGCCCTAACCGACTCCAATCAATACCAGCCTGAAAGCCATCATTCAACACGACCTCTACAATTGTTGCCTCTATTAACACTTGTTTTTTGGCACTGCCCATGACTTTATCAATAAAGTCCTGTACTTTTTCATGCTGCCTGTTAGTCGCCCGCACACTAATCACACCTGTTTCTGCGTTGGCGATTACATTTGATGCAAATAAAGTCTTATACTCATTTTTGCTACGCTCTCTAGCCTCTTTTGATTTTGTTGCATCTAATTGCGAGTTATTTGAGCCATTTGTACTTCTATTAACACCATCGGCTTGGTCCTCGGCTTGACTTTCGGTACCTATTCGGGACACCAACACTTCTTTATCAGTTTCAGCTAAGAGTTCTTTAATATTAATAATTAATGATTCCCAAAGATGATTTTTTGAGGAGCTTTCCACCGATGTACGTGAACTATTATTGACACTGTTACCATTTCCACTAACGACAGCTCCTGCTCCCGCCAAACCCGTATTAGCTGCTTGGCCAATACCTGCTATCTCTGCTGCTGCACCAATGAATCCTTTTGTATCACGATTCATATTCACATAATCCACTTTATAGGAGCGCAACACTGGCGAGTCTGGGGCAATATAAAGCGTATTGCCATCCATTTTGTAAGTTAAATCAACCTGCTTGGATAAACGTTCTAAAATAGCTGGCAGGGTTTGATCTACCGCATTAAGTGTGGCGCGACCTTGTATGCTTGGGTGTATATCAACGTTGATTTTACTCTCGCGCGCTAGCGCAAATAAAATCTCTTTTACTGGCACTTCGTTCACCACCACGCTGTAGGTTTGCGCTTTTGTGGTTACTTTGGGTACGGGTAATTGTGGGGCACTTCTAACTAATTTGGGTATAGGTGCAGTGGCATTCTGGTTTGCAGTTTGCGGGGTTAAACTAGTATTTGTTTTACCGTCTATATGGCCTTTAGAAGGTTGCACTTTAGATTTGTGTGCACAACCCGCAATTACAAGCATAACCACAAGCGTAAAACTCAGTTTTGTAAGGATAAAACCAGCTAAATCTATTTTTAGATTATTTTTAAGCACGACGTGCCCGCTCCCAATTTTGTATACTATGGTAGTTATCTCATAATCAGCATTAAATTGCAATACTAACTAATTGAAACTTTTATAAATATCCCTAATTTTGGTGCTTATTTGGTTTCTTGTAACACGCCTGCAATCGTACGTAATTGTGGATGATTTTTTTGTAGTTCTAATGGTAATTTTTTCAATGCTTCTGTCGCCTCAAAGCGATTCGCAAAACTACCATACAGCACGCTTAAAAAAGGCTGATTATTAACTTTGGTTCTGTAGACATAGATATTATCCAACTCCATTTGCTGGCTTAATATTTCCAAATCTGTTTTGAGCTGCGCATCGCTACTCGCGCCCATAAGTTGTATGCTTACTGTCGTTGGCGGTTGATTTGCGAGCCAAACAGTTGTTGCATTTAAACGATTGGTTAAAATATCAGCACTTGGTGCTATTGTGGCCACTTGTGTCTGGTTTGATTCAACAAAATTTGCTCGAGCATTTTTAGCAAGGCTGGAAGCCACTTTCGCGTTGGCTTCCAGAGCATCTGTTTTGATATTGTGTTTACTTGCGCCTATATTCATCTCTTTTTGCATGGGATTTTGCAAAGGATTTTGTGACCATTTACTGAATGCAAATCCAAGCGCCAAACCTAAAGCAAGCAAAGCCACCCACAAAAACGCTTGCGACTTCTTGGCTTGCTGTCTTGATTTCTCAAGCCCAAACTCACTGTCTTTAATAGCTGCTTGCACATGCTTTGCGGTGACTTGATATTGGTTTTCAGAATAAGCGGCCAATAACGCTTTATCCGCTAAAATATTCACTCGCCGTACCAAGCCATTAGCGGCATTTGCGAGTTTTTTTACTGCAGCGGCGTTAAACAAAGGCGGCCCAAAATAACCAGAAGAGCGCAACCTAAAAATAAGATACTCGCCAATTTCTTTGCTACTTAAGGGCATTAAGTTAAAACTATGCGTAATGCGCTCGCGCAGTTGGCGAATATTGGATTGGTTTAAGTTCTCATCTAACTCTGGCTGACCAAACAATACAATTTGCAAAAGTTTATCGTGCTTGGTTTCTAGGTTAGAAAGTAATCGGATTTCTTCTAAGGTCGCAAGCGGCATGCCTTGCGCTTCTTCCACAAATATCACCACTTGCTTACCTGCGGCGTGCCTCGCTAAAAGATGGTTTTGCAGGACTTGCATAACCTTTAGGCGGTCTGCATTTTTAGGAAGCTTGAGTTGCAACTCAAAGGCGATAGCATGCAACACATCTTCTGGGGCAACACTCGGATTTGCTAAATAAATACTTTCAATTCTGTCTGGCAAAACGGTCTGCAACATGCGGCATAACATAGTTTTGCCGCTACCCACCTCGCCTACCACTTTGATAATGCCTTCACCATTCAAAATGGCGTATAACAATGCATCAAGCACTGCACCACGATTCCCACCTGTATAAAAAGCCTCAGTATTGGGGGTGATTTTAAATGGCGGCTCTTTTAAACCAAAATGATCATAATACATGCTGACAAATAGTCTTTATTTAGTCACTTCATCTTGTAGCTGAATACGGCTGTATAAGGTTGTGCGGTTAATACCCAACATTTTAGCTGCCTGACTCAAATTGCCATGCGTGATGTGCATTGCGGCGCTTACGTAGGCTTTCTCCCATGACTTTAGCACTTGGTCTAAACTTACATTGGCCTCGTTTTGTAAATGTTGCATGGCATAGCTAGATAAATCGCCGGCATTAGTCACAATTGCTGTACCGCCGTCCATCTCGTTTTGGCGCGATAAATCAAGCTCCGCAGATAGTTGTGATTCTGTGACTGTTTGCCCAGCGTATTTTGCAATCAGGCGAATGATAATATTGCGTAACTCTCGCACATTGCCTGGAAAGTGATAACTTAACCAGCGTCTCTTGGCTTTTTCATCCAACTTAAATGTTTTTTGATCTGTTTCACGCGCATAAAACGCATTAAAGTGTTCTAACAAAATGAGGCTATCTTCACCCAATTCGCGTAGTGGTGGCACTTTAACCGCAAAAACGCCTAAACGATGATATAAATCAGACCTAAAATTGCCAGCACGCACTTCTGCACGTAAATCGCGATTGGTCGCGGCAACCACACGGGCTTTACTCTTACGGACTTGCGTTTCGCCCACACGCGTATATTCGCCGTTTTCAAGCACACGCAATAATTTGGCCTGCATTTCAAGCGGTAACTCGCCAATCTCGTCTAAAAAAAGCGTACCTTCATTTACATCTTCAAAATAACCTGCATTAGATGTGTTCGCGCCCGTAAATGCACCCTTGGCGTGACCAAATAAAATAGACTCTGCAAGCATGGGTGAAATCGCCGCGCAGTTGATGGATAAATAAGGTTGTTTTGCACGTTTGCTAAAGCGGTGAAAATTACTTGCCACACGCTCTTTACCACTGCCAGACTCACCTTCAATCAACACCGGAAAAGGCGAATCTGCGAACTGGCGAATCTGCATAATCAGGGTTTGCATGGGCAAACTTTCACCTATCATGCCGCCGTTGGTATCTTCTGCTTTTTCTGTCTCTGCATCTGCACTTATTTCAACACTTTGAACTTTTAATGAGTTCAGCAGCAGCTCTTTTAAACGGTCTACATCGCAAGGCTTCGGAATAAAATCAAGCGCACCAAGCGCCAGTGCGTGCTTCACGTTTGCATCATCACTTTGGCCAGAAAGCACATGAATTTTCATGGTTGGAGAATGCGCTAACAATTCACCAATCATTTTAAAACCTTCATCAGGCTTATGTTGCATAGGCGGCAAGCCTAAATCAACCAAAGCGAGTGATGGCGGCTCTTCTAATTGACGCAATAAGCTTTTTGCTTGCGCGCGCGAATCTGCAACACATACCTCAAAGTGCTTACTCAGCACATAATGTAAGGTGTCGGTAATCAGAGGATCATCATCAATAATGATAAGTACCGGACGAATTTCAGACATTCATTTTTCCTTATAAAGGGTAAAGCGTTTCTTATAGTTATATAAAGATACTATAACTGTTATAAGGCGGGCTATCAATGGGGAAGAAATCTTGTACAGAAATCGATAATTAAAACAGGATAAAAAATGGGGTGGCTGATGGGGCTCGAACCCACGACAACAGGAATCACAATCCTGGACTCTACCAACTGAGCTACAACCACCATTGAAACGAGACTATCAGTAAAACAATTGGCCTGCCCGACAGGAATCGAACCTGTAACCCCCAGCTTAGAAGGCTGGTGCTCTATCCGGTTGAGCTACGGGCAGATATAGTTACATGTTGACAACTAATCGGGTAAACCAAAAAATTTGGTCGGCGTGGAGAGATTCGAACTCCCGACATCCTGCTCCCAAAGCAGGCGCGCTACCAGGCTACGCTACACGCCGAAGAGGCAGAAATATAGCGCAAACGAGGCATTTGGTCAATTCGAATATGCTAAAATGCTGTTTTATTTCTCATATTTATTTGAATTACGCGCATGACAGCACAAATTATTGATGGCAAAGCAATTGCAGAGAATTTATTAATCAGCATTAAAACTAAAATTGATGCTCGCATTGCCGCTGGAAAACGCCCACCTTGCTTGGCTGTTATTCTTGTGGGTGCCGACCCGGCATCTGCGATCTATGTGCGCAACAAGCGTAAAGCTTGCGACAAAGTGGGTATACGCTCAATCGCGCACGATTTACCAGCAAACACCAGCGATGCTGATTTATTTGCGTTAATTAATAGCATCAATCAAGACCCCACTATTGATGGCATATTGGTGCAATCGCCACTTCCGCATCACATTAATGAAGACAAATTAATTGAGCATATTTCTGTCGATAAAGATGTGGATGGTTTTCATCCTTATAATATTGGGCGATTGGCCGTTCGCAAGCCAACTTTGCGCTCTTGCACGCCGTTTGGCGTGATTAAAATGCTAGAGGCAACAAATATTAACTTAATGGGTTTAGATGCGGTGATTGTTGGTGTATCTAACCATGTTGGTCGGCCAATGGCGCTAGAGCTTTTGTTAGCAGGCTGCACAATTACCAGTTGCCACCGCCACACCAAAAATTTAGCGGATAAAGTTAAAAGTGCGGATTTATTAGTGGTTGCGGCAGGTAAAGCAGGGTTAATTCAAGGTGATTGGATTAAACAAGGCGCGATTGTGGTCGATATTGGTATTAACCGATTGAGTGATGGCACAATTAGCGGCGATGTAGACTTTAACTTAGCGAAAGAACGAGCGGCTTATATTACACCCGTGCCAGGTGGCGTGGGCCCTATGACCGTTGCAACGCTAATGGAAAATACCTTGTTAGCCCTTGAATTGAAAGAGATAAATTAACCTGACCAATTGTTTTTGCAGATAGCTTTGCATATCTTGCACAATAGGTGTAAACTCGCGCGATTAAAAATTAATAACCTTATATTTACTTTTTTAAAACGCATTTTAGTTAACTTTTTTTACTGTGTTTATTTGGAAAAACTGTTGGATTAAATCCAGCTAAAAATTATGGCAGAAACTCTTACTAAAACTTTTACGCCTTATCAGCCAAAACCTGATGAGGAGTACATGAGCAAAAATCAACTTCAGCATTTTCGTGATATTTTAAATGGCTGGAAATCAGAACTCAGTCACGACATCGACAAAACCGTGCACACCATGCAAGATGAAGTGACCATGTTTGCGGACCCAAACGACCGCGCCAGCCAAGAATCTGACATGGCGCTGGAGTTGCGTAACCGCGACCGCGAGCGCAAACTGATTAAAAAAATTGATGAAACATTGCGTAATATTGATGAAAATGAATATGGGTATTGCGAAGGCTGTGGCGTTGAAATTGGCCTCAAACGCCTAGAAGCACGCCCAACCGCCACGCTTTGTATCGATTGCAAAACACTCGATGAGATGCGAGAAAAGCAAGTAGCGAAATAGCGAATTAATCGCACAAAGAAAGCCCGAATATTCGGGCTTTTTTATTGTCTTATGCTATAGCAATTCACCTCGAGAGAATATAATGTCTCTGCGAGCCCTATAGATAATGCCTTTGATAGCATGCCAGATGATGTTGTATGTTTTTTGCCTCTTTTTTACTGTTTTGATGCTCATATTGAGCCCATAAAAAAACCCGCTTTCGCGGGTTTTTGCTTACCAATAATACTTATTGTTGCTGTGAATCTTCTTTAGCTGGCGCTTCGATAAGCGCCTTCATGCTTAAGCGCACTTTGCCTTTATCGTCAATTTCTACCACTTTCACTTTAACAATATCGCCTTCTTTTACAAAGTCGCTTACTGCATTCACACGTTGATGCGCAATTTGTGAAATGTGTACCAAGCCATCTTTACCTGGCAACAATGAAACCACTGCACCAAAGTCTAGAATCTTAACCACTGGGCCTTCGTAAATTTGACCTACTTCTACATCAGCTGTAATTGCAGCAATGCGACGTTTTGCTTCTTCGCCTTGCTCGCCAGAAGTACAGGCAATTTTAATGGTACCGTCTTCTTCAATATCGATACTGGTACCAGTTTCTTTAGTAAGCGCTTGAATCACTGCGCCGCCTTTACCAATTACATCACGGATTTTATCTGGGTTGATTTTCATGGTAATAATACGTGGTGCGAATTGCGACATTTCTGTGCTCACGCCTTCCATCGATTTCTTCATGATGCCCAAGATATGGGCGCGGCCTTCTTTGGCTTGTGCCAAGGCAACTTGCATGATTTGTGCAGTAATGCCGGTAATTTTGATGTCCATTTGCAATGCAGTCACACCAGTTTCAGTACCCGCTACTTTAAAGTCCATATCACCTAAGTGATCTTCGTCACCCAAAATGTCAGTGAGCACCGCAACGCGGTTGCCTTCTTTAATCAAACCCATTGCAATACCAGCCACGTGTGATTTCATTGGCACACCTGCATCAATCAATGCTAAACAACCGCCACAAACCGAGGCCATAGAGCTTGAACCGTTAGATTCTGTAATTTCAGAAACCACGCGCATAGTGTAATCAAAGTCGGCTTTTTCAGGCAAAGCGGCAATTAAAGCGCGCTTAGCCAAACGACCGTGGCCGATTTCGCGGCGTTTTGGTGTACCTACACGGCCTGTTTCGCCAGTGGCATATGGAGGCATATTGTAGTGCAACATAAAGCGGTCGTTATACTCGCCTTGTAGCGCGTCAATAATTTGCTCATCACGGCCTGTACCAAGCGTTGCAACTACTAATGCTTGCGTTTCACCACGAGTAAACAGTGCAGAACCGTGTGTGCGTGGCAATACGCCTGTACGAATGCTGATTGGACGCACAGTACGTGTGTCACGGCCATCAATACGTGGCTCACCATTTAAAATTTGGCTACGCACAGTTTTGGCTTCTAAATTAAAGAACTCGCCTTTAATTTTGTTGGCTTCTGCCGTTGAGGTATTTTCGTTGATTAATGCTGCCATCACTTTAGATTTAATTTCATCTAACTTGGCTGAGCGTTCACCTTTTGCTTTAATTTGGAAAGCAGCATTTACATCTGCGCCTGCTAAAGCTTGCATTTTTTCAATCAATGCGGTGTCTGGCTCTGGGGCAACCCAATCCCACGCATCTTTACCCGCTTCTGCCGCCATTTCATTAATCATTTTAATGACTGACTGCATTTGCTCGTGACCATAAACCACCGCGCCAAGCATTACTTCTTCTGATAATTCTTTTGCTTCAGACTCAACCATCATCACTGCAGTTTCAGTGGCAGCAACCACTAAATCTAATTTAGTTTCTGTTAATTGCGTTGCAGTTGGGTTCAACACATACTCGCCATCAATATAACCAACGCGCGCTGCGCCTAATGGGCCAAAAAATGGAATACCTGACAATGACATGGCCGCAGATGCACCAATAATCGCAGGAATATCAGCATCGATTTCTGGGTCAGAAGACATCACTGTCGCAACCACTTGAACCTCATTGTAGAACGCTTCTGGGAACAGCGGGCGCAATGGGCGATCGATTAAACGGCTTGTGAGTGTTTCTTTTTCTGAAGGACGGCCTTCACGTTTAAAGAAACCACCTGGAATTTTACCTGCTGCATACGTTTTTTCCATGTAATCCACTGTTAATGGAAAAAAATCTTGGCCTTCTTTTACTTCGCTTTTACTTGTCACTGCAACTAAAACAACGGTATCACCATAGCTCACCAATACAGCCGCATCGGCTTGACGTGAGATTTCACCTGTTTCAAGGGTAAGCGTATGCGCACCGTATTGAATACTTTTCTTTGTAATGTTAAACATTAATTTTCCTTTTATTTTCAATAAGTTGTTATTCACTACCCAATAACAACTTTCATCATTAACTTACTATTTAGTGATATTTAAACTTACAACCAAACAAAAAGCCGACGCATATCACCATGCAATCGGCTTTTTACAACTACAAAAGCGAGCTTACTGCTCGAATATTAGCCACTTTTATATCAATTACTTACGTAGGCTCAAACGCTCAATCAATGTTTGATAACGGCTTGAGTCTCTACTTTTTAGATAATCTAACAGACTACGACGCTGACTCACCATTGCGAGTAAACCGCGACGAGAGTGATTGTCTTTTTTGTTTGATTTAAAATGCTCGGTTAAATAGTTAATACGGTTTGTTAAAAGCGCTACTTGCACTTCTGGGCTTGCCGTATCATTTGGAGCACGTTGATATTCTTTAATAATTTTTGCTGAGTCTTGCGCTGTAATTGCCATCTTTACTTCCTTCAATTTTAAGTATTTTTAGTTAGCGTCAATGCAAACGCAGCCAGATTATTTAATAAAACAATAATTTTAGACCGCAAATGCATTCATTTACGAATGAGTCGCGAATTCTAGCTTGAATACGCATTATTCACAAGCACTTTTATGCTCAACTCACTGTTTTAACTGTTATTTTTTACAATTAAACGTTTTGGCGCAATTTTCCCATCTTCTTGCAGAAAACCTAGGCCTAAAAAGGTATTATTTTCGTCATAAATCCTTAAATCACCATTTGGCGTTTTGCCAGCTAACCATACCGCCTGCCCCTGCATTAAAAAGTATGCAGCATCTGTATTTAAAGTGACTTTCGGCAAGTATGAAATGGCGGAATCTACAGGCAATAATTGCGCTTCACGCGCCTCTATGCTCATGGCCTCCAGCTGTTCGATAGTCACAGCCTGCGGCAATAAAAAACCCGCAGTTTCTGTGCGGCACAATCCAATTAAATGCGCGCCACATCCTAGCGCCGCGCCGATATCCTCAGCTAGTGTGCGAATATAGGTGCCCTTGCTACAGCTGACGGTAATCTGTGCAGTGTCATTTAAAAACGCATTCACTACGATATTTTTAATGGTAATTAAACGTGGCTGGCGACTAATATCTACACCCTCTCTGGCGTATTCATATAAAGGCTTACCTTCATGCTTTAAGGCAGAATACATCGGGGGTGTTTGTGAGATTTCACCATTAAACTGCTGACAAGTTTCGATAAATTGCGCTTCAGAAATGTTGACTGTTGAAGTGGTGAGTACTTCGCCTTCAGCATCGCCTGTGGTGGTCGTTGCGCCTAATTTTATGGTTGCAATATAGGTTTTATCGGCATCTGTCACATATTGTGCGAACTTAGTCGCTTCGCCCAAACAAACCGGTAGCAAGCCTGTAGCAAGCGGATCTAAGGTGCCAGTATGGCCAGCTTTAGCTGCAGAAAACAGCCATTTAACTTTTTGTAGGGCTTGGTTTGAAGAAAAGCCAAGCGGCTTGTCTAATAATAAAACGCCATTTACGTTTCTTTTAATACGCTTAAATTGCAATGTATTAGGGCTTTTCCTGCTTATTGTCTGAAGCGCGCGCGGCGTCTATCAATTGCGCCATTTTGATGCCAATATCAATCGATTCGTCATACACAAAATGCAATTGTGGAATGGTGCGTAGCAACATGCGTTTCGCCAATTGCGTACGTAAAAAACCTGAGGATTTTTCTAAGCCTTTTTGCTGATTTGGCGATGTCTTTGCTGCGCTATAAAATACTTTTGCGTGTTCCATATCACCTGTGACTTCTACAGCAGTGATTGTCACCATGCCAACGCGCGGATCTTTTACCTCAAATTGCAAAAGCTCTGCAAGCTCGCGCTGCATCTGCTCTGCAATTCTGTGAGACCTTGAATATTCTTTAGCCATACTTAACGGCTTTCGAACACCAAAATCTGCAAAGTAACGACCAATAAACGCAAATTTTTAGTTCGTGAGCAAATTTTGTTGCTGTTACTACAAAATAATATGCCAATAATTGCATTTATAAGGTTCTGGCGACTTCCACAACTTCGTAGACTTCTAACATATCTCCAACTTCAATATCGTTATAGTTTTTAAGTGACAAGCCACATTCAAAGTTGTTTTTCACTTCTTTCACATCATCTTTAAAGCGCTTGAGTGAATCTAACTCGCCTGTATGGATAATCACGTTATCACGCAACACACGTACTTTAGAGTTACGTTTCACCATGCCATCAATCACATAACAGCCGGCAATTGAGCCCACTTTAGAAATACGGAATACCTCGCGAATTTCTACCATACCAATCATGCTCTCTTTTTGCTCTGGTGCTAACATGCCACCCAAGGCTGCTTTCACTTCATCTACCGCTTCGTAAATAATATTGTAGTAACGAACATCCACACCAAGATTATCAATCAACTTGCGAGAACCAGCATCTGCACGCACATTAAAGCCGATTAACACAGCTCCCGATGCGCCAGCCAAGTTAACATCAGATTCAGAAATAGCACCAACGCCAGTATGAATAATATTGACTTTAACCTCTGCGGTAGATAGTTTTTGTAAGCTAGTCGCCAACGCCTCGTAAGAGCCTTGAACATCTGATTTAATAATCAGATTCAAGGTTTGTACTTCGCCCTCTTCCATTTGGTTAAACATATTTTCAAGCTTAGCCGCTTGTTGTTTTGCTAACTTCACATCACGGAACTTACCTGCACGGAAGTTTGCAATCTCACGTGCTTTACGCTCGTCGTTTAGTACAATCACTTCTTCACCAGCGCTAGGCACGTCTGAAAGACCTAAAATTTCAACTGGGATAGAAGGGCCAGCTTCTTTAATATCATTGCCCGACTCATCTAACATCGCACGTACGCGACCAAATGTACTACCCGCCAAAATCATGTCGCCACGACGTAAAATACCTGATTGCACCAAAATGGTTGAAACTGAGCCACGGCCTTTGTCAAGCCGACCCTCAATTACCAAGCCTTTTGCTGGTGTATTTTTAGGTGCTTTTAGCTCTAAAATTTCAGCCTGCAAAAGCACAGCTTCCAATAACTCATCAATACCTTTACCAGTTTTAGCAGAAACTTCACGGAACATGGAATCACCACCAAATTCTTCTGGCACAACCTCGTGAGTGACCAACTCCATTTTGACACGTTCTGGCTGTGCATCTGGTTTATCAATTTTGTTAATCGCCACTACCAAAGGCACACCAGCTGCTTTTGCATGGTGAATGGCCTCTATAGTTTGTGGCATGACGCCATCATCAGCAGAAACCACCAGAATCACTACGTCAGTTGCTTTTGCACCGCGCGCACGCATTGCAGTAAAAGCTTCATGGCCAGGTGTATCAAGGAAAGTGACCATACCACGCGGCGTTTCTACATGATAAGCGCCGATATGTTGCGTAATACCACCAGCCTCACCAGAGGCAACTCGGCTACGACGAATATAATCTAATAATGAAGTTTTACCATGATCAACGTGGCCCATCACAGTCACCACAGGTGGGCGAGTTTCTAAAATAGCTTCAGCATGTTCTGTTTCTTCTAAGAACACTTCTGGGTCATTCGCAGCGGCAGCTTGCGGTTTATGCCCCATTTCTTCGACCAAAATAATTGCGGTTTCTTGATCTAGCACTTGGTTAATCGTTACCATCATGCCCATGCCCATCAAGACCTTAATCACCTCAGCTGCTTTAACTGACATCTTGTGCGCTAAATCAGCCACAGAAATCGTCTCTGGTACTAACACCTCATGCACGATTGGCTCAGTTGGCGCATTAAATGCGTGTTCTTGATTGTCATCATCATCTCGATGAGATTTATGTTTGCCTTTTGGTGAACGCCAGCCTTGGTTTACACTAATGTCGCCGCGTGTTTTAAGGCCGCGCTTTTTATTCTCAGCATCTGTCCACTCTTTATTATTACCCTTACCTTTTTTAGCATCTTTTGATGCAGGTTTGGCAACCCCTTCTTTAGCTACTGGCTTATGCAATGTGCCTTCAGACAGTTTAGCTGCTCTTACTTTTGCTGCCTCTGCTTCTGCTAACTTTTTAGCTTCTTCATCTGCACGGCGTTGCGCCAATTCTTGTTTTTTGCGTAAATCTTCCGCTTGGATTGCTGCAAGTGCAGAGTGACGCTTGGCCTCTTCTTCACGCAATGCAATTTGCTCTGGCGTTAATACTTGTTTTCTAAGCGTTGTTGATTTAACTTCTACCGTCTCTACAACAGATACTGGCTCAGCAACTACTTCTGGAACAACTTGTACTTCAACTGGCGCCTCTTCAATAACTGGTTCGACAAATGCTGTTTCTATTACTGGCTCAGCTTGTATTGGCTGCTCTACTTCGCTTTCATTGTGTACCAAGACACGTTTTTTACGCACCTCAACCTGTATGGTGCGCGCTTTACCCATACTGTCAGTTTTTTTGATTTCTGTACTTGATTTACGAGTTAGCGTAATTTTATTTTTTGGTGCTTGATCAGCGCCATGCTCTTTTCGCAAATATTCTAATAAAGCAGATTTATCAGCTTCTTCAAGCTTATCATCAACAGCAGATTTTACCACGCCCGCGCTTTTTAGCTGCTCTAGCAGCAAGGCGGTTGGCAGCCCTAGCTCTGCGGCGAATTGTGCAACGGTTGTTTGTGCCATTTACTGTTCCTGTCTTTCCAATTATTTATCCCTAGTTTAAATAGAATGCTATTTAAACCAAGGTGCGCGCGCCGTCATAATTAATGTTTTCGCACGTTCATCATCCATGCTTGTTAACTCTACCAGTTCATCAACCGCTAGCTCTGCTAAATCTTCCATCGTAGCCACACCTTTTGAGGCCAATAGATGCGCGGTTTTATCATCCATGCCTTCCATTGCCAATAAATCTTCAGCAGCTTCTTCAACTTTTTCTTCTTTAGCGATTGCCTCTGTTAATAGAGCTGCGCGCGCGCGCGAACGTAGCTCATTAATAGTATCTTCATCAAATGCGTCTATCTCAGCCATCTCCGCCAAGGGCACGTAAGCAATCTCTTCTAGCGTACTAAAGCCTTCTTGCACCAAAATATCTGCAACCTCTTCATCTACATCGAGTTTTTCCATAAATAACTTACTAACATTGGAATACTCTGTTTGATTTTTTTCTGCTGCTTGCTCTTCAGTTAAAATATTGAGCGTCCAGCCGGTTAACTCTGATGCTAGTCGAACGTTTTGCCCACTGCGACCAATCGCCAATGCCAATTGCTCCTCAGCCACAACTACATCCATACTATGTGCATCTTCATCAACAACAATAGATGTAACCTCGGCAGGCGCCATTGCATTAATCACAAATTGCGCTGGCTCCATACTCCACAGCACAATATCCACGCGCTCGCCAGCTAATTCGCCTGTCACCGCTTGTACGCGTGAGCCACGCATACCTACACAAGTACCAACTGGATCTAAGCGTTGGTCATTTGTTTTAACTGCAATTTTTGAACGCAAACCAGGGTCGCGCGCTGCCGCTTTAATTTCTAATAAACCTTCTTCAATTTCTGGTACCTCTAACTCAAATAAGCGCTGTAAAAATTCTGGCGCAATACGTGACAAAATAAGCTGTGGGCCACGACCGCTTCGTTCGATACGTGACAAGTACGCTCTTACACGGTCGCCTACTCGCAAGTTTTCTTTTGGAATCATCGATTCACGCGGCAACAAGCATTCAATACGCCCAACTTCTATGAGCGCATTGCCTTTTTCCATACGCTTAATAACACCCGTAACTAGACTTTCATTGCGCGCTAAAAAGTCTTCTAAAATCTGCTCACGCTCCGCTTCACGTACTTTTTGCAAAATAACTTGCTTAGCAGCTTGTGCACCAATGCGACCAAACTCTATGCTTTCTAGCGGCTCTTCGTAATAATCTCCAATGTTACGGCCTTTAGCATGTTCACTTTCTTCATCAAACTGAAACTGAGAGTTTTCCAACAAGTCGTATTCAACATATTGCCAACGGCGAAAAGTTTTATACTCTCCATTTTCGCGATTAATTTCAACGCGAATATCTGCGTTTTCTTCGTGGTTTTTCTTGGTTGCAGATGCTAATGCAAGCTCTAGCGCAGTAAAAATGACCTCTTTGCTCACATTTTTTTCATGAGCTAAAGCATCAACCAATAATAAAATTTCACGACTCATTACAATCTCCAACTATAAATATATTCTAATTTATTGAGTTCTAAAACACGACACTTTGGAACAATGCGTGCTTATAATTTATTTCTAAAAAACAGGGCTCAATCGGGCTTTATCAATATTGCTAAGCGCAAATTTGTAAGTCACACCATCACACTCTATTAATACATTATCCGCTTCTACACCATTTAAAACTCCCAAAAATGTCTTACGCGGCAATGTTGTATCTTTAGCCGTTGCACTTTCATCTTTAACACCTACGCGTAATTTAATTTGCACGCGCTCACCAACAAACCTTATAAAATCTTTCTCTTTCTTCAATACTCTATCCATGCCTGCAGAAGAAATCTCCAAGCGGTCGTAATCTATCTCATGCTCAACAGTTAACACGTTGCCGAGTTGATTGCTTACCAATACACAATCATCAATATTCACACTGTCTTTCGTGTCTTTTGGATTAAGCTTATCAATAAATACGCGCAACAACTTACCTCGATTAGACACCTCAAGGTCTACCAACTCAAAGCCAAGTTGAGCGACTGTTTTATCTATTAAATCCTGTAAACCCTGCACAATTCTACCTCATGCTTTATTTCTGCAATTCTCTCGGAAATAAAAAAAGGGCTAACTGCCCTTTTTACGAGTTGAATTATATCAATAAATTCAGTGAATTGGAATGCTTTGGCGAAAATTAAAAAACCTCAGAACATGCGTTATGAGGTTTTTTAATTAAAATAAATAGCTTGAGGATGACCTACTTTCGCATGCGAAGAGCATACTATCATTGGCGCTGGATCGTTTCACGGCCCTGTTCGAGATGGGAAGGGGTGGTTCCAAACCGCTATTGTCCTCAAGCATAA
>Ga0247837_1000768_pt1 | contig 69371 bp, 42 predicted proteins | sample LaCtaG_2_FD_187115 | JGI IMG/M metagenome (GOLD analysis project Ga0247837, IMG submission 187115) | Freshwater microbial communities from meromictic Lake La Cruz, Castile-La Mancha, Spain - LaCruzMarch2015_14.5m | ecosystem: Environmental > Aquatic > Freshwater > Lake | place: Spain: Castile-La... | reverse complement strand
AGTGTATGAGGAAGTCATGCGAGTGACAGGGTCGCTAGGGGGACTGATAGTGTACAGCGGCTGTGCACATGGAGACTTGAGTGCGGTCTACTTGCAAGCAGTAGTTCTGTCCAGCTTCAGTCTGGTGCTGTTCCTCACATGTGTGGTGTTCTGGTCACTGGCAGGGTGGTGCGGAGCAGTGCGGGCAGTGTCCGTGAAGGCGAGCTGCGCAGTGCTCTACACCTACTTACCAGTACTGTGTCTAGTAGTAGTCAGCCTGTGTCAGTGTCAGGAAGTCGCGGGAGAGACTTGGCTCGTGGCAGACATGACAGAGAAGTGCTGGCAGGGAGATCACTTGCGTTTTGTGTTGGCGCTCGCTGTGCCTTTATTCGTATTTATCGTGCTTGGCTATTTCTTTGCACTTCTGTGCCTTTTCTGCCCTCTCAAAGGCCAGGTCTGCTGCTGCTTCCATGTCTACCTTACTGCGGAGTACAAGGAGCAGGTGGAGTACTGGGAAGTGTATAAGATGCTTCGGAAGTTGGAGCTCGCAGTACTGTCTCTGGCTTACCCCGAACTCAGTATCTTCAGCTCTTCCATACTCTTTATTTGCATTTTGGGCTTTTCCCTGCAATCTGACATCAAATGGGCTCCCTACAGGTTCCCTTCCCTCGCTAGAATCAACATTGCGTCCCACCTCTGTACTGCTTTCATCGTGTTCGCAGTCATCCACCTAAACTCCCATATCATTACTGCTATCGCAAGTCTCGGAACAGTTGTTCTCTTTATCCTCGGAGCCGTGGAAGTTTGCAAAGGCAATCCTTACATTGTGGCGATAAGCCTCAGAAAGGTCGATGATTCGTTGGGTCCGCATGATTCTATGTGGAGTGGGAGCCAACACGCACTAACACCACCACCCAGCCTAAACCTAATTTAGTACAATTCCCATTCTGCAGGAGTTGAATGATATTAGTATGAGGAATAACTACCATAGTCTTTCCCTAAATTACTACCTGAGCTGTAGGACTGCCCTTTGCTCTATAGTGCACCTGTAGGACTGCCTTTCTCTGAAGACTTCCAGAATTACTTCTTTCACATGCATTGAAGTCACTCATATCAAACTGAAAGCAAAGTGCTTTGCAGTGGAGTACAGTGCGAATTTCTCTGAGGTCCAGAAGACTAATCCCGTTAGAGAGGGGGTAGAGCTCATGCTAGAAACTGACTGGCTTAGCTAGTAGAGGGTCAAATCCTTGCATATCTAAACTCCACTTCTCCAACCTGTTGGCAACGTAGACGTAAGTCCCCACAATGAGAGGCGGGCAGTAGCTCCACCAAGCCCTGTCCGTATCCGAACAACAGAAATGCGTCTCTGTCTCTATTTTCCAGCGGACCACCTGCTTGAAATCAGTCAGTACAATAAGTTCTCCGTTTACCACAAAAGTGACTGAGCCCCAGCCAATTTCGAGTTCCGCAGGCAGAGATACATGCAGCACAGTAAAGCTTCAGTAATCAGACTGAAACTTTCTACTGCTTGGTGCTCAGGGGAAGCGAGGTAGAGCAGCGATCAGAAGGGACACGGAGTAAAGTGGGACCTAGCGTGGAGGGAGTGGAGTCCAGTGTGTGAGAGGAAACTGCCTTTTTCACACACTGCAAGTGGTCCCAGTCCTCCAAATGCAAATAAAGTACTTCCCACTAGAGCGAGTCCTACCCAGTTCCTGGGAGTGAGGAGAGGCGCTAGAGGAGCTATTTCGAGAGTGAGTAGGTCCAGTGTCATTACCTGCTTTCCCACTATCAGCACAGTGACTTTGTCTACCTGCACATACCCGCTCCCGATACTTTGTAGGGAGTTGGTGCGCGGTAGTTTTCTGAGTGCTGAAGTCATGCAACTCCATGTTGTCCCTCGAATTGCAGCAAGAGGTGAGTTTCAGGGGACAGAGACTGTGGAAGGTGCAGTTAGGAGTTAAGTGTGACCACAGCTTGCGACGAAGATGTCTTGAGACTGTAGGGAAACAGCCGAAGAGGCTGGAAGTGCTCTGCGAGTCCTCTAAACACAGTTCCAAAGCGAGAGGCAAGGAGAGGCTGCTCCTCTGCCAGAGTCCTCTCTACCTCCTCCAAGGAAGCCTCTACATCTACCTGGAGTGCTCGCAGTTCCCCCACTTTCTGTCTCGGTACTTCACACATGGCCTTCTACTTCCTCCGAAAACTCCTCAACAGCTTTGCCAATCTTAGCAACTTGCTGGAGAGCTTGAGTACTCACTTGAGAGAATTGGTCTTCTGAACCCTTTCTTCATAGCCTGGCAGTTTGCAGTGAGGGAGTTGCTATATGGGCCAGAAGCTATGAGACCTCCCTGCTTTGTTGACACTGTGTGGACCTACATAGTCGGAGCACAGGCAAACCTCAGGGGAGCTGCAGGGACAAAACACTTCGGTAGTGCGGCTTCCACATAGGGAACAGAGGTTGTTGCCTGCATATTAATAGTGCACAAAGGAAGTCGTACTCTGAGAGTTGCACTCTAAAGTGCATTTCCATTAAGCTAAAACAGCAGTTTATTTCTCACTATCGCTTTCCACGTCCACCAACTGTCCCTTGTTGAGTCTGCACTTCATGGCTCCTTGCAAGCATTGCAGCGCCTTGGCCAGTCCTCCAGGCGCCTGCAGCTCCAAAATGTATGTAAACAGAGGTCCGTACTTCGACGTAACCACCTCAATGTCGTCCGGCTCCTTGTCTAAAGGCAGTGCACGGAGTTCCTTCACTAGTGCGGGACTCGCATTATGCTGGGTCACTAATTTGCTCAGTACTGACTCACGGTGAGCTGTGCGAAGTCGCAGCAACTTCTCTCTTAGTGTGCTGATATACCCAAAGTCTGCGCCATTCAGTGCAATTCCTTCCATCTTCAAATTGGCTTTTCCGAAACTTGCTTTTAACTTGTGAATTCGGCAGAACTCTGTAATCGATATAAGTTTCGACCCGTCTGAATTTCTGCACTTCACGCACAAAGCTCGCTTGTAGAAAGGACAAATGATGCCCACTTCGTCTTCGCGAAGGAAGCGGTGGCAGCGGAAGCAGAGGAACTTGGAAATGGATATGAAGCGCTGCTTTGCAGGGAGTTCGCTGGGAGCGGAGGCTGCAATGGGAGGTAACTTCGCTATCAACTTGAGCCAAAACTTGTCCTGCCAGCTGACAGTGTACCAGCTCCGACACACCAAAGCCACTTTGGAAGCCAGTTCCTCTCCTCTGAGGAAGCGAAATACCTTCCCTAGCAGCTTCGCCTCCCCTTGCTCCACTGCAAAGTCACACTTCCGCGCATACGCCTTCATATTAAAGACCTGCAAAACGCCCAGTCTCACCTTCGCATTATGCGCCTCCATCCTATTTTTCGCTTTGAAAAGGTTTTCCTTGCCCTTGACTCTGACACTGGAGTTGCTCTTGTCCAGGCGAATGAACTGGGGAGCCCGGAAGCAGCCGATATGGTACCACTCCTTGAAGTTGGAAGTCGCCAGCAGTTCGTAGATGACGGTCTTTTCCCCGCAGCCGCGACACACTCGGGCTTGGTTGTCTTGGAACCAGACCTTGAAGTGACGGGCGGCTTTGGCTGTTTGGCTGGCCATTATAGGAGGAAAGGCTAGAGAGAGCTAGGGTTACCAGGCTTCGCAGCAGGCTGAGTGGTGGATAGGGGGCTCCATAGGGTCTTCTTTTGTGAATTCGTGGATTTCCTGTAGAGGTGCGTCTGCTATTTCGTCCGCGAAAGTCACCCTTTTGAGACAACTATGACTCCGGACAGTGCCCTCTGTACCTTCAATTGTCGACCGGCCTCGCAGAATTGGTCTTTTGTCGAGAGTGCTGACTTCCAGTCCCTCGTTGGTGGCTACTGCTTTGTTCATTGCGTGCTTGAAATGCGCTTTGGCAAAGTGCTGAATATGGAGTCCAGTCAGCTTCAGTAGAGCCAGAATTGGCCAAAGTCTTCCTGATAGGAAAACTGAGGGAAAGCCGCAGAACTGAATTCCTATAGAAATAGGCTGATAAAACACAGGCAGTTTAAATGCTATTGGACATATAGACTGAAGAAAGGAGGGAATTAAAATACGCCCCAATACCATTACAATATTGGCCAGTTCTCGATCAAAAGACTAGTTCTTAGCTATTAATCCTTCGTAAAAGGCGATTCACCCTTCCTTGGTTCAACGGCACAGTTTGTCCTTCCGGGACCGCAAACAACTCCTCAGAAAACATCAAAAACGACCTTTCCCCTCTCACTGCATCTGTGGAAATCCCACACTTCCTCAGAAACTCCGCCAGTGGATATATCAAATCATCAATGTACTCGAACTCATTATGGTCCATATGCTCCGGAAGGTGGATGAAGGACAGTCCCTGGCACTTCGCATGCAAAGCCTGCGACTCTGAAGGTGGAATCAAGGTGTCTCTCTGACCATGCAGGAAGAAAGCGGGGGCTGTCACGCTGGTCATTAGCTCTAAGTTGTTAAATCGCTGGGAAACGAAGTACTGCGCCACTCTGCCGGCCAGGTGCTTGACAACTGACCGAATAGAGGTATAGGCGGACATAAGGATCAAACAGCCCATGTGGAACTTACTGGCCAAGTAGCAAGCCGGCCCCGACCCAATGGACCGACCGAACACGAAGATGTTTTCCACTCTCCACTCCATCACAGTAGTCAAGTACTCAATCAGCAAGTCAGCGTCCTCACAGATAGTCTCTGCAGAGGGGTGAGCTGCGTACAGTCCGTACCCCGGGTATTCCACGATAAGGATGTGGACCTTGAGGTGGTACCGCAGCTGGGTGCACAGGTCGTAAGCCAGGCCGATGTCCTCTGCGTTGCCGTGGAAGAAGAGCAAAAGCTTGGAAGAGCCGAGTAAGTGCTGGAGGAAGATGCAGGGGTGGGGTCTGCGCCCTGTGCGGGGGATCCAGAGGAGTTCTCCCGGGAAAGTGTTCGAGTCGTAACTGGCTGCGGGAGCTGGGAAAATCAGACTGTTCAGATCCATTAGTGCTGTAATGGACCTGCAAAGCTACCTACGTACAGTCCTCAATCGTGCCAGTCCGCACACTATCGACTTGACAGGTCCTGTCCCCGCAGTTCCTCCCCCGCCTGAAGTAATCGACCTCACTGCTTCTCCCGAGCCTCTGCTCTCCCAATATATGGAAATATTCCTTAGTCTCGCAGAGTGGGAACCTGTGCGTCCCGCTAGGCGGGGCGCTTCCCACAAGACTGTGAACGCACTGGGGTGCTGGAAAGTGAGGAAAGTGGAACCTGGAGTGTTGGTTATAAAGGAAAGTCTGCGACTGCCTGCGTCCTGCGCGATCTGCCTGGAAGAGTTCCATGAAGCCATGGTAGTCCGGCACCTGCCCTGCCGACATATCTACCATAAGAAGTGCATAGACCAGTGGCTCGTCCACAATTCCTGCTGTCCCCTGGATAGACGAGGCCTGCAGTAGTAACCTGCTTTACGCTAGTTCCCTGTATACTTAAATTACCCAAAAGCCTATTCCCAAGCGAAGCAGTTGTTGAAATGCAGTCGGAAGGAAAAGAGTGCTTCTACGTATAAAAGGGAGTAACTTAAAAAGGTGAAGCAGCGCTTCCACCTGACTTCATGTTTGGTTCCAATCGGATATTAGCACTGAGAGAAGTGCTGCAGCTTGCACTTATGTTAGTTCATAGTAACACACAAAGGCGTTTCTTCCTATCTCAGCAGAACTGACTGAAGTCCTCAAGGAAACTGAGAGGCTTTTCACCTACATAGGTCAAATAGGTAGCTCGACTGTGTCTTGTCTCATCATGGAAGTTATTTCCCATGGCTCTCCGCTCCTTTTCGAACAAGACTCTGAACGGCAACTGGTACGAAGACCGCTGGGCGCCTCCGCAAGCCAGCCAGATGTACCCACAGGACCGCTCCCAGCGTCCACACGAAGAGGCGATTTCCACCCTCAGCGCTTCCGGCCTGCCACAACCGCTTGAAGTCATCAAGCGATTACCCAAGTGGAACACGACTGGAGTCATCCCGGATGACGGCTACCGTGAGGACTACACTATCAATCGCACTGAAATCCCCAACCCAGCTACTGTCAAGGAAGTCCTGCACAAGCGGCCTGCCCTTGTGGACCAGAAGACAGGGGCGACTAAGCCGTTACTGGCTCAGCAGAACATCACTGAGCTCACGCATGTCAAGTAAGCGCTACTTAGGCGGGAAGTCACTGCGCCTGAGGCAGGCTTTGGGGCGGTGCTGCCCAGACATCTGCCGGACCACAACCGCCGCTACTTCGTCACCACTGCGCAGGCCTTCTTTGGCAAGCCGGAAACTGCGCCTGCGGTTCCCTCAGCTGCGCAAGAAGCGAAGATGTACCAGACCACCAACCAGGTCTTTTATCAGACTGGAGGACTACCGAAGCAACAAGCTGCTGGAACCACGATGCGAGCTGGCTACATGTCTCTCAAGGACGGCACTAAGCCTGAACTGCTGACAGGCGAGCCTTGGCGCAGACATGTGGACCCTCAGCACAACTCCAAAGTGCAGCGCACCTGGCTGTACTCTCATGACGCAGGCATCAAGGCTCGAGAACAGGGCACTCCGCCCCCACTTTCCGACCAGGACAACGAGCTTTCCTTGCCACTGGGCCGTGGAGACTACAACAAGCGAACTCTCAGTCTCGAGCCAGGCGCTTACCGCCGTCTGCGTCAGGACGTCACTATGAACCCGGATCAGTTCATCCAACTGGGCTTCCGCGGGACCTTAGCATAACTAGACGTCTGATCTAGGGTGGTTGCTGGCCCAGCGCTCCGCCAAGTCGCACAGCTCCTTCTCGTAGAAAATGTCCTGGAAGCGGAGGTAGGCCAGCAGTGGCGGCACTGCGAGAGTGAGTCCGAGGCGGACAGAGTAGGGAATAGGTGCGAGGAAAGGGAAGGAGTAGAGTTTGGACACAGCTCCAGACCACAGCACCAGTGCTAAGCCACTGTGCAGGGCTCCATTCAGCACAAACGCATGCAAAAACCGAGTCCTCGCCAAGCGAATATCCTTAGCCGGTAGGACCTGGTAAAGCGTGCGCTCATACTTCTGCACTAAGTACGTCTCTTTGTACCACCACAGGAAGAAGCGCCACATCGTCCGCTTGTCATTCGGCCTCAACTCCGCCATTCACTCATAATATGGACTCCAGCCAGCAGCCCAAGTCGGTGCAGGGCCACAAGCACACCTGTTCACGCAGAGCACATCGCTTCGATTTGACACCTTTCAAGGCTAATCCGCTGTATGAGAGAGCCTTGGCGGAGGCGATTCGGATGGAGAGACAGGAAGCCCTGGGCAATTTGAGGACGTATACAGTCCGATTTGCGATCAAGTGCAAGACGATATTCGGACAAAGTGTGAAAATAGTGGGGAATGATAAGAGTTTGGGAGATTGGAATCACAGCAATGCGCTGCAGTTAGTCTGGAGCGAGAGGGATGTGTGGGTGGGCGAACTCAGCACTGACAGCAGCATTGGAGAAGTACTGGAATACAAGGTCATTCTTGTGACGCAGGGCAGTCAGTTGACTTGGGAGAAGGGGGAAAACCACAGAGTGCTTCTGACGGAGGGCGGGGAACTGCGGGAAGGCAAAGTGCTGCATTTGATTGCGAGAGACTGGAAGGGTTGAGTAGTAGTTAGTACTCAGGCTACTAAGGCTTTCGGGTAAATAGGCAATTGAAGCATTCAATAGGTGGGCAGGTTCTACAGAATTCATGAAGAGTCCCTCCCTATATAAATCTAATCATGTCAGAAATCACAGGAATCGTAGAACTGCTGGAAAGCGCCCTAACGGCCTTACCACTGTACAGCAGTTCTTCCCCTTTCCCCAGGGCCAAGCCTCCTCGCATCAGTCTCCACGACTACATCGAGCGTCTGTACTACCTCATGCACTGCTCTCCAGAGTGCTTCATCCTAGCTCGCATCTACCTGGACCGCATTTCCTCACTGTACACTATTGACCAGTGCTCGGCACATCGAAGTCTACTGCTGAGTCTAGTGGTGGCAGTGAAGTTCCAGGACGATCAGTTCTGCAAGAACTCCTACTATGCGAAGGTCGGTGGCATCTCAGTGGAGGAACTAAACGAGCTCGAGACACTCTTTCTACACCTGCTGGATTACCATCTTTGGGTCGAAGAAGCTGTGTTCACCACTTATGTAGAACGCACCAAACGCACTGCTGAGTAACCAATTGAGAAAAATACGAGAGATTGACAGCGAAATCCACGAAAAATACCAAAAGACGGAGAAGAAGCAGAAGCAATTCCGACCTCAAGCCCATAAATCGCAAAATAACAATGCAATTAGGTGATTTCTCGAAAGCAAGCAGCTTGCTAGGCTAATTCCCACAATATCTTTGCTAACACTGCCAATATGTCCTTCACTACCGGCGGACAGCTCCTTTCCCACCTGCGTTTCCAGCCCAAAGACACAGAAAGCGCCTTTCTAAGGGACAGAATAGACGACCTGGAGTCCGCTCTCCTCTGCAACACCAGTCTAATCCACGATATTGCCAAAGCCCCTGTCCAGGACTCCGAGGCACTGCTCTTCCCTGGCCACTGCTACAAGAGACTGCTGGAGCAGCAGAACAGACTCAAAGCTTTGATTGGGAAATTAGCGACACAGACACAAGCCGCGAAAGACCGAGAAGCGGCCTACGAGCGACTCGTGGAGGAAGTGAAGGTGCAGGAAGTGCACCACATCCGCGAAATGGCCGCCACAGTCCGACAAACCAAGGCTGTAGTGGAGGCCAAAGAGCGCACAGTGCAGGAACTGGAAAAAGCACACTCCAATTTGGAGGCTGAAAGGGAATTTATCGCTTCTGCACATGTTTCTGATGTCAGTCGACACCTTTCCGTCTCCAAAGTGAAGCAACTTATCAAGGAAGTCACTATCGAAGCCTGTCAAAAGGAGCGGGAAAGGGACCAATTGAAGGTTAAATGCTTCGTAAGTGCCAGGTAGGAACTGGATTCGAAGCTCAAGTTGGAGCGTTTGGCCTTCAGACAGCCCGGTAGACGCAAGGAGCTGGCCGTTATTGTTGATTGTTACTTTGGACTGGACCTCACATATGAGAACTACTGGTACCAGCGAGCTATGGCCGAGTACGAAGTGCCAGACAGCGCCTCTTCCGCTGAAAGCTACGTCGAAAGCATCTCCGGCCTCTCAGCCCCAAAGCCAGGGAAAAAGGCCCTGTCAGTAGCCAGCAGCCAGCCCAAGTCCCAAAGCAGTAGCGAACTCAAGCAGCAGGCCGCCAAAGTGCAGGAACTGAGCCTAGCAGTGCGCATGAAGGAGGAAGAACTGAAGTCCTTGCAGCGGCTTTCGCTGCAGTTCGCCCACTTCAGCAGCTACTTGCTGCACAGCATTGAGCGCAAGCGGAACTCCGCAGAGGCGGAAACTGCAGGGTTCGAAGACCAAGTGAGGTGGGAAGACCCAGACCCTTGAAGCGACCACAAGCTAAGTTACTTTTCCAGCTCCAAAAGCACTAATATTTGCAGCACTCTCTGCTCCATTTCCTCTGTCCGCACCACACTTTTGAGCCGCTCGTAGTACACTTCGATCCCTGAGTCACTCGCAGTTTCCTCGATTTCCTTGATTATTGCATAGGCAGGGAACAGTGCCGCGCCCATTTCTTCCTCTAAAAAGGCCCGCATTGCCTCCGCTCTGCCAGGGTCAGGGAAGAACTGGTCCTTAGCCTGTGGAGGAGTGACGGCGGAGGGCTCCTCGGGCAGAGGCAATGAGGAGGGAACAGGCAGAGTGGACTCTTCACAGAGCGGTTTGAAGCCTTGCTGCATGTCTCGAAGCTGTGCCTTCAGCTCCAAACGCCACAAGGCGCGCTGCTGTTCCTCTGCTGGCACCGCTTTCCTGGACTGCGGATCTTCCAGTTGGCAAACAGAGACCGAGGAAGACTCGGAGCAAGGCAGGGAAAAGGACAAATCAGAGACTGGGAAGCTGCTGTCTCTGCTAGTTTCCAGCCCTGCATTAGTAGTCTGCAAGGATTCGTTAGACCTCCTAGTTTGCACGAATTCCCTCATGTAGGTTTCCTCGTCCAGGAACTTCCTTATTCTCTGCTCGAGTATCGGCACTGACAGCACTTCGCTGATGGAAGGACGCTGAATTGGGTCCAGAGTCAAGAGACTACTCAGCAAATTCCGCATTTCCTGCGAAAAGCCGACAGGCAGAGACGCGTACTCTCCCTTCATTATCATCACAGCCAGGGCATGTATAGACAGCGCCTGGAACGGCAGTTTCAAAGCGCACATTTCATACAGTAGCACTCCCAACGCCCAAATGTCACTCTTGAAGCTGTAGGGCTGGTTCTGCACGATTTCAGGACTGATGTAGTAAGGCGTGCCTACAATAGACCTGGCCTGGTCACTAGTATGCGACATCACTTTCGCTATGCCGAAATCTCCGATCTTCACTTCCCCAGTAGTCCTCAGAAACACGTTCTGCGACTTCAAGTCCCGGTGCACGATTTTCTTGTCGTGGATGTGCTTCACAGCCAAACAAATTTGGACGAAGTAATCCAATACCGCCTCTTCCCCCATGCTTTCGTGTCTGCCCTGGATACGAGCCGCCAAGTCCCCGCCGTCTGCGTACTCCATCACTATGCACAGCTTGTTTTTGCGAGTTCGGTATACATCGTGGAAACGGATGATGTTGGGGTGGTGCAGTTTCTCGAGGATCTTGGCTTCTCGCAGGGCTTCGCTCTGTTCGGAGGGGGAAAGCGGGTTCATGTCGATTTGCTTGATGACGCGGAGGTGTGTGGAAGAGGCGGATTGCACGAGAAAACACTTGCCGAAGGCGCCTTCTCCAAGCATGGAAACCACTTTGTAGTGCTCTAACATTTCTATTCACCTCCTAAAGCACTCCTCTCCCCCACTCATAGTCCCTGCATGCAATATTAGTGCATGTCGAAAAGGAAGGGAGAAGTCCAGTTCGAACTAGTGCTGCAGCGGGCAGCCTCCGAGGGAGAGGACCGGGAGGCCAGGGCCTTCACCGGCCTGTCCAACCAGGGCGCTACCTGCTACATGAACAGTCTCCTGCAGACCCTGTACATGACCTATGAAGTCAGACAGGAACTCTTTCGCTGGCGCTTTAACTCTGAGAAGCACGGCAAGAAGCAGGATTCCATACCTTATCAGTTACAGTTGCTGTTTGGACGCTTGCAACTAGGCAAGTCTCGCGTTGTCGAGACCATTGGACTCACGAAAAGCTTCCAATGGGACTCCCACGACTCCTTCGAACAGCACGACGTGCAAGAGTTCTGCCGAGTCCTGTTCGACGCAATTGAAACGAGTGTAGTGGGCACAGCGCAGGAGAAAATGATAAGTTCCCTGTACGAAGGCACGATGGTGGACTACGTCCGCTGCCAAACTTGCGGCTACGAGTCCCAGCGAGAAGACAAATTCATGGATTTGTCCCTTACTGTACGGAACGATTTCGATAAGGTCTATAATGAGTCGGTGGAAAAGGCTATTGAGATGTATAGCAGTGAGGAGCAGCTCACTGGGGACAACCAGTACTTCTGCCAGCAGTGCAATGCGAAGAGAGACGCGTGCAAAGGACTCAAGTTGAAGAGTCTGCCACACATTTTGATGCTGCAATTGAAGAGATTCGACTTGGACTATGAGACTATGCAGAGGAAAAAGCTTAATGACAAGGTCACTTTCCCACTGATTCTCAACATGAATCCCTACATTACAGGGCGGAAGTCCCTCGTTCGGCCTGCAGATACCGACTCTGAGAAAGAAGAGTCGGCCCTTGCAAGCCTGCAGCTGGACCCAGTTCCCACTCTTTCGGCTCCTGAAGGCCTGCAAATGGTCTACAAGTCCACTACCAATCCAGAAGCCTTAATTGAAGACTCAGAAAAAATAGCCCTCAAGCCGGAGCCTGTAGCTGCTGAGACCCACAGGAGCAAAAAAGCCGAACACAGGAAGCAAAGCAACAGGGAACTGATAGAGAGATACAAGGAAGAGGGAGGAGACGTATATGAGTTGTTTTCCATACTTATCCATTCCGGATCTGCTCTCGGCGGCCATTACTACGCCTATATCAAGAACTGGGGGGACAACTGTTGGTACAACTTCAACGACTCCTCAGTGAAGGCAATGGACGAAGGAGACATAAAAAAGACCTTCGGGGGGGACAGCAAAGGGAAATCCGACAAATACAGCACAGGCGCCAATGCCTATTTACTAGTCTATCGCCGGATTCGCCCAGACAACCTGACCTCAGTCGACCCCAGCGAAATCCCCGACTACGTCCAAGCCGCAATCACCGAGGAAAAGTCCAGGACTGAGATAGACGCTAAGCAGAAGGAAGAGCGGAAGGCGCAGGCCACTGTGAAGGTCTTCTTCAAGGGACAGGATAAAATCCTCGTGCTGCCCAAGGACGAAACCGTGGCAAGTGTCAAAACCACCTTCATGCAGGAATTCGGACTCACCACTACCAGCCCGGAAGATGTAAGGCTGAGGGACTACCTGCCTCATTTCGACAAATTGACGGATTGCCTAGAAGACACAGCAACGCTTATCAGTCTGCAGTACTACAACTACAAGCCACTGGCTTTAGAGGTAAAAACGCCGGAGGACACCTTCGCCCCTTACGACCCTCACGCACTTCTGTTGAAGGTGAATGTGTGGACTCCCACCATCGCCCTGAACGACCAGTTGACACTGGCTCAGAAAACCACGGATCCGCTGAAAATCGAAGTGCAGAAAAAAACGACAGTGGAGCAGTTGATGCGGAAGTTGCAGGAAATCACAAGCATTGAAGTCAGCAAAATGAAGTTAATGCGGAAAAGCTACGTGTCCGTCAGTCACGCTGTAGACGTCGTTTCCTCGCCTTCCAATAAGGACAAAACGCTGGAAAGTATGAGGATAATCGACGCTTCGGTGTTCTTTTTGGAGGAAATGGAGAAGCCGATGGGCAAGTCGAAGTGGGAAGAAGAGCTAGAAAAGGACCAACACCGCTTTATACTGAAATTCAATCACCCAGATGAAGAGCCAAATGCAGTGGGGCAAATTGACTATAAGCATTCCGTAGTAGTGGACTCGAGGAAGCCGCTTTCAGTGCTAAAGACGCATATAGCTGAGCAACTGGGCCTGGAAGAGGACTCTTTTCTCATCAAGCGAGGGTCGAGACATGGGAACGAAATGAAAGATTTTGAAATTCGCATAACGCAGTCGAATTTGATAAACGGAGGTGTGGTTTATGTGGAAAAGGGCCGGCCTAGTCGGCCAGACGAGAACAAACTGCGGTTTTTCCTGGCAACAGACGCTACCAAAGACGTCCCAGACGGAATTTGGCATGTTTTCTGGGAATTAGCGGATATCCCAATCAGCGAAAACAGCACAGTGAAAAGGATGAAAGAGGCAGTGTGCGCCAAAGTGAATTCCCTCTACCCCTCTATGCACCTCGACCCTCTCTACATCCGTATCCGCGAAAGGACGCAAGACCGTCTGGGCAAAACCATGCACAACGCGGAGTCTCTGAGGAACATCACTCTCTTCGAGAAGAAGCAAATCTGCATCCAGCAAATCACAGACCCTGGGAAAGAACCCACAGATAGAGATTTGCTGCTTTCAGTACGACTATGGAAGCCTTCGACCTGGGAATTGAGTCCTGTCTCAGACTTGGTGGTCCCCAGACTATCAAGTATGAAGGACTTGGGAGGGAAACTGGCAGAGAAGTTTGGGATTCCGCTGGACAGAGTGGAGGGGTGTCGGATTTCGTACACTTGGAACTTTGTGCGGGGAGACTTATTGGAGGACACATGGCACAAGTTGGGGATGAACACCCTAGCGCTGTCGCTAGCCCCGTGGTATTTGAGTGCGGATGGGACGCTGGTGATGTGAGTTCTAAGCAGAGTGAAGGACAGTGAGGAACTGCCGAGGGAAATGACGGAGGAGGAGAAAAAGAAGTACACGCAGAAGAGCTACACTGTTGGTACATCCACTTCTTATACCACTACCTTCAAGCATGAACCCGTCAAAGAGAAGTCTCTGCGTATCACTGTGAAAAGCAGCGGCACTCAGGACTCCTCCCTAGACGACGGAAATGCGGCCTAGCTAAGCTTCAGACTCATAATAATGTCCAGAGGCCTTTTTTCCATCTCCCCTTCTCCTCGTTTTCACGAGAGTGACTACCGCCACACCACCAGCTCCCCTTCCATCCAACTCGCCCCTGCTATCCACGCTACCCCGAAGGGAAGTTTACGTCGATTGACCAATAAGGAAGCCAGCGTCGTTCAGTTCCATTCGCCTTTCGAATCTCCCCCTGGTCCCAAGCACACTTACAGCACCAAGCTGCCTTCGCGACTGATGTGGAGACATCAAAAAAGGGAGAAAAGCCACCCGAGGAAGAACTCTCCCGCAGTGAAAGCGCTCTATCTGGACCCTGTGCTGGGCACTCCAATCGCAGACTTCCTCAGGCACAAGCAGAACCGCTACTAAGGAAATGGCAGGGACAGACTTTAGCAGTAGCTAATAGTGGGAAGTACACTAGTGCCAGATTTCCAGTCGCCCTCGCTCAGTGGCCATCAGCACTTCGAAAGTTTCCTCGCAAAAGACGCATAGTCGCACTTTGTCTCCCTTGGGCACTGGTATGGAAGCAAGGACTTCCAGGTCCTGCAGACCTATCAGATCCACAGTCTTCCTGCCTGCGCCATACACTAACAGCGCATTCAGGGTCTCCACCCAGGTGAATTCACAGTCTCCAGACCCGAGTTCCAGTCCTTCTCCAGTGCTTCCAAGCCTGTGAATGACCTCATTGTCGTCTACTAGCAGCGGCTCATTGCATCTCAGTCCCAGCACTTTCTTTGTGTTTTTGGGACAATCGAGTTTCTCCCCAGTACGGAAATTGACGGCCGTAAAGGGCGAATTGGGCACTTGGAAGAATACGAAATTGGACACGAGGTCCAGCATGTGAATTTGCCGAACCCCTTTCAGGTTAATTCTGACCTCTTTCGCATTTACGTCAATAACGTGAATTAGCACATCGTTTCCCTTAATTTCCGCATAGGCCACAGTTCCTTCCTCATAGGCGAAGGCTGTGACTGTCCTGGGCACCTCTACACAGCGCTTCAGCTTGCCTTCAGATAGACTCCAGATTTCTATGTGGGTTTCAGTCCTGATGACTACCTCGCAGTTGGACTTGTCCACGCTCAATATTTGTCCTAACTTGACCATCAATTCCCTTAATACGGTCTGGCGATAAGGGAATTGGCCCTGTAAGTCGCTGAAACTGGCCTTTGAGAAGCTGACAGAAGCTTCGTTTCCGCGCACCGAGATAAAGTAGAAGTCGCCAGCGGACTCGAGCATATACATTATTTGTTCATCTGGATGGTTCAGATATGTGGACTGCTGCAGGTCGGTTGCTGGTCTAACTGCGCATTTTCCCCTCGTGGTGAGTGTAAGAACGAATTCCGCGCAAGGAAGGATGTCTATGAGTGCAGAGTCCGACCTACGGAGAGTCACCGTTAGGTCGGGGCCAGAGGCGAGGAGTGAGCAAGTGGCCTTGAAAGTCCAGTGGTGGACATGCGTGAAGGTGTGGAGGAGGGCGGGGACTGCACTGGGTCGCGAACAGCGCAGCCAAGCGAGGGAACTGCTTTGCATCTTTTATATTGCTTCGGTAAGTGCGTAATATTCAAAAGCTGCCCATAGCCGCACTTTCATATTCGAAAAGATTCCGCCATTCTTCATACCTGCGAAGGGCTATTAGCGGTGCTCTAGTCTGCGATTATACTCGTCCAGCTCCATCCTGTACCCTTCCAGCACCTTCTCTTGCTTCGAAATCTGGTCCTGGTCTTGTCTCCGCAGTTCCTCCAGGTCCTTCAGGTGCTTCTGGTAATACCCAATTGACCGCTCCAGGAACTCGATTTGTTCCTTCAGATACTGCAGTTCTTCGTGCTGTTCCTTGTTGAGAGCCTGGCTCTTTAGGCTTTCTTGCAGACGTTCCTTGAGTAGGTCGATATCCGCATCATGATGGGAAGACAGTTCCTCCAGCGACCTCTCCGCCTTCAACTGCGCCTCCGACAGCTCCAACTCCGTCCTTCTCTTCGCCTCACTGAGTTCCCTGTCATACTTGATCTTCTGCTCCGTATATCTCCGGTCCACATCCACCAGTCGATTACTCGCCTCTTGATACTGCTTCAACAACTCCGCCTCCGTCTTGCTCCTTTTCTTCAGCAACTCGATATTTTCCTGTGTGATTAATAAGAGCTGCTCCAGGGAACTGGCGCCACTGTCTCTTTCTTTGTTTTGCAGTTCTTTCTGCAGGAGGTCTACTTCGGTACTGAGTTGTAGCATTTGGTCCTGCAGGTCGTATTTGGCTTTGCTGTATTTCTGCTTGGTTTGCTCGATTTCTTCCTTCAGTCGGTTCACTTCGGCTTCCAAGTCGGCGGATTGCTTGGCTTTTTCGGCGGTCATTCTTTGCATGCTTTCGGTTTCAGTGCGGATGAGAGCCAGTTCAGTGTCTTTTTCCAAGCACTTGCTTTTGATGGTTTCGTACTCCTGGTATAGCTTGTTTTCGTCGTCCTGAAGACTGCTTAATTGGGAAAGTTGAGTGTTTTTCTGCGATAACTGCTCTCGAAGCGTGCGTTCAGTGCGCTTTCCCTCCTCACATTCCTGCTCCAACTTGCCTAAGGTAGCCTCCAAGTCCTTGATTTGTCCCTCAATCCGCTCCAACTCCGACTCTTTCTGCTTACACCCTACCGTCTTTAGCTGGTTTTTCAGTTGCGCACTTTCCGTTTTGGAAGACTTCAAGTCAGTTTCAAGGTGGGTCATTTCTTGCGTGTATGTGAGTTTGGGCGGCTCCGCCTTAGCTTCTTCTCTTGGTCTGGGGACAGACTTGGTTTCCTCCACAGGCTGCTGGGGCGGGGAAACGGGGGCAGGACGGCCTTCTGCCTGCTGTTCCTGCTGTGCAGGCCGAGATAAGACTCTGTACTCGTTCTCGGTGAATGGCTTGGAGGGCTGTTCTGTGATTGTGTCTTCACTGGGCAGCGGCTCTGGGACGATTTGCTGAGTCATGGTGGGGCGGATAGGCAAGTGAGTGCTCATCCAAGGGTGGTTGATGATTTCTTGCAAGCTGAGGCGTTCGTTGGGGTTGGCACGCAGGAGGCGGAGGATTAGGTCCTTTGCAGTAGGTGAAAAGCTCTTCGGGAAGTTGATTCGGACGTTGGAAATCCTGCCTAGGCCTCACTTTTCGAAGATAGCCTGCTGAGTGCTGGCCTGAAAGGGCGCCTGTCCAGTCAGAAGTTCATACATCAGTACACCCAAGTTCCATATGTCGAGTTTGGTAGTGTGCCCTTGCTGGTTTATCATTTCCGGTGCCAAGTAGTCCACAGTTCCACAATAAGTCATTCGAGTCCGCTCACTATTGAAGAAATTGGACCATCCGAAGTCCGCCAACTTGACTCTGCCTTCCCTGCCCTCTCGGTCCAGCAGAATGTTCTCAGGCTTGATGTCTCTGTGGATAATTGGCGGCACTCTAGAGTGCAGATACTCCAGTGCAAGTATCAGTTCTCTCAGTATCTGCGCTGTCAAGTCCTCATCAAAGGTCTTCTGCTTGGCCAGACGCTGCCACACCGTGCCTCCTTGACATAGCTCCAGCACCAGGTAGCAGTTGTTGTCGTCTTCGAAGTGGTTGTACAGCTGCACTATGTGCGGGTGGTTGAGAGAGTACATGATCCGGACTTCTCTGCGTATCTGCTCCACTAAGTTGGAGTTCTGCACCTTTTCCTTGTTGACTACTTTGATAGCGTAGAGGTTGTTGGAGGTCTTGTGCCGCACTTTGTACACTTCGCCGAAAGCGCCTTCGCCGATAGCCTTGCGGGACAGAGACTCGAAATCATTCACTGTGGCTTCTCGCTCTGCACCACTGATCACACTGGGAGGCAGGAAGAGAAATCGCTTCTGTCGAGCGCCTTTCATTTACGACTACAGCCATGGCTAGCGAATACTTCAGTTCTAACAGAGCAGAGTCCTAGCAATGGACTGAAGTCCCTCCGGCCCGCCCAGTCTCTCTATCGTCTCCGCTTCCTGCAGGAAATCCCCCATCCGAACTCCTGCATAAGCCGCATAGTCGAAGCCAACTCTGCCCTGTCCAGCCATCGCAAGTGCCCAAATCGCCCAGATATAGTGGTCACAGGCCAGACAAAGCCTAGCTTCCGTCCACAACGCTGCATCCCCCCCATATGATTTGATATACTGGGTTAACAGCTCGTCATTGCAGCGGTCTGAGGGGTGATAGGTGAGGTAGGGAGGGTCTGGAGACTGGTAGTCGTATAGAAGTCCGTTAAGGACGGATGCGAAGTCCATCCCGCGGCAGCTGTAGCCTGCGTATTCATAGTCAAGTAGACGTAAAGCCTCGCTTTCAGGCTCATAGAGGAAATTCAAGCAATAGCAGTCTTGATGGCAGAAGAACAGCGGCGCAGAGACAGGGAACAGACTCAGGAACCGGGCATACAGCTCCTCACTGAGAAGGAAACGCAGGTGGTCTGGGACTGAGAGACAGCTGTCCCTCCAGGTCTGTGCATTGCGGAGGGCTGTGGGGATCACAGGCAGGCAAGTGGACAGGTTGAGGGCGTGGAAGCTGTGCAGGGCAGCACAGATGAGAGGGATAAGGGCGGGCTTTCGGACTTCTGTTCGCTCCAAAGGCCGGCCTGGAAAGTACTCTTCCACTCGATAGGCCTCCGTCTGGAAGTAGGTCTTCGGTCCAATCCCTAAGTCTCCCAGTCGCTTCGCAATCACTCTCTCATTCTCCGCATTCACTATTCCCTTGGCTCCAAACTCCCGACACACAGCCTTCGTCAGTCCCTCCGGCTCTAACGACTCCACCAAATAGACTTTATTCGACCCACTGGGCAGCAAAGTCAATCGCTCGTCCCTCATAACTCCCCAGCCTGGGACTAGACTTCTGCAGCTTTGTAACACTCTTTCCATTGCTAAAAGCTAGAGCTTAGCGCGTCGTGACCATTCTAGCCAGGACCCTCTGTTCAGCTGGACGTCCTTCTTCCCAGCATGTGCTAGTAGTAAGGCTCCGGTGCAAGCCATGAGGCCTCTGTTGCAGGTGACCACTACAGGCTTGTTAGGGTCCAGGCCGCCTTGCTGCAGTGTTTGAAGGATGAGAGCAGGCGACTTAGGAGTGTAGTCGTCGTTGAGTAAGTACTGGTAAAATAGGTTGATGGACTGGGGAATCATGGTCCCGGACACAGCAGCCGGACTACGAGGGTCCCAAAGAGACGCATCGCCTCTCCCGGCACTCAGTCTTTCAGTGAGAGACTTCACTCGCTCGAAGTCTGTGACCAATTCCGGGTGTTCGGAACAGCGGTAGTGGCTGGGGTCTGCTTGGCAGGTGAAGGGCGCTGTTGGTCCCTTGGCCAAAGGCCGACCCTCCGCTTCCCACTTCGGCAGTCCGCCACTAAGGAACCTCACCCTCGGATATCCATAGTACCGCAGTACGAACCAGACTCTAGGAGCTGCTCGCATGCCTTCTTGGTCATAGACGACTACCAAACTGCCATCGTTGGGCACCCGCAGAGCCATCATCGCCTGACCAAACGCTTCCGCAGGTAAATAAGCCATAGGATGCACAGCTGTTTTGTCTCTTATTTCCAGCTGATCGAAGAAGTGAGCCCCAGGAATGTGTTTGGCAACGTAGCTGTCCTTCGCACTGCCTGTAAGCAGGATAGACCCATCAATCAGGAACAAGCGCTGGTGACTGGAAAGTAAGTTCCCCAGCTCTGCAGTACTGATGAACACTTCCTCCATCATTACCATCCAAACTTCACAGTTGCTTTAAATCTAACACCGAGGCTCCAAATCAGCACTAGGGCTAATTGTTGCCACCAGTTCTTCATCTTGTCCGAAAGCTTCTGATAATGGCAGACAAGGAGATAGACGCTTTGGAGCGGCTAGTGCTCGCGCAGTCCCTAGAAGGCTTCACGCCTGGGTCTGAACTTTACTACTACTTCTCGCTGCTAGGGCAGCTGCAGGCCAACGCCTCCCTCTCTGCCTCTGACCTGCTGACTAAGTTCGCAGCCAGCCACCCGTCTTCCACCCTGCTCCAGTCAATTCAGCTTCGAACACTGTTAGCAGACTACGACCGCGCTGATCCCTCCACTAAAATAACCCTTCTGACCCGGCTAAACCGCGACTACCTGCACCTCAGTCTAGACGCACCTGAGCCAGTCTCTGCAGCGCAGGCAACAAGCAAATACCCCAACGAGTTAGACCCTAAGGCGCTGCAAGCGGACCTGGAAAAGGCCTCGAAGGACCCTGGGTACTTCTCTCTGCTGAGTGTGGAGGAGCAAAGACAAGTGAATGTGGCGGAAGTCAGCATCGAAGTGTTCGCGAAAATGGTAGAAACAACTGCTCTGCGACTCTTCCCAGAGGTGCTACAGCGACTAGCGAGGGAAATAGAGGCGGATAGACGCTGGCTGCACGCTTCCATCCTATCTAAACTGACATTGACTCAGATCCAAGAGTTGATTACGCTCTGTCCCAGGCTCAAGGACGAAGACAGCATCATTGCTCGTTTGTTCCTCTATCAATTCCCGATATCTGCCTCGGACTCTCCCCAGGAGAAGGTGTCCACTCTACTGAAAGCCTTGGAGTGGACCTCCTCCCTGGCCCCCAAGTTCACGGCCTACCGCAAACAAGTCCTTTTCGATGTTCTCAGTCTGACTCCGGTCTATGGCCAGTATAGAGAAGACCTGTTTGTGGACTATATCCACCTGCATAGTCCTGGCTCCATATTCACAGTGAAATCGGCCCTGGGAGAGGACTGCAGAGTGGAGAGATGTCTATTCAACAGACACGACGATTTACAGCTAATTCACCTGTATCTACAGAGAATATTGGCATCTAAGGACACTCCAGCCCTCTTTTCTCCTTATTTCGACTCGGACTACCTAGCAAAGGAGTTCGCTACTGCGAAGATAATGGCCGGAGGGGACCCTACCGCCTTTTCCCTGCCTCCAACTACCCTCGAAAGTGTCTCCGACCTAGTTATTTTGGAACTTGCGCCTGACAACTCCCAAGTCTTCGCAAGGACTGATGAAGTCTGCTTGAAGCTATACGTGAAAAACGTGCCGAAACTGATAGTCCGCGCCCTGGAATTGAATGCACTCGCCTACAGTCTGGAGCACTCAGAGCCTGTCCCGGATAACGTGGATTTGGACGGACTGGAAGCGATATATCAGGAAGTGGTGGACTACTCCGCGGAGTCGAAATGGGAAAAACGGGAAAAGGCCATTACAGTGCCTGTGTTGAAGGGAAAGGCTGGGCTGTTTGCGGTGGAGTTCTTTGGGAATGGGAGACGGACTCGTGTGCTGATTAAGAAAGGCGCTTTGAAGCTGGTTTCCAGAGTGACGGCTGCAGGCCACCAGCTAACCGTCCTGAATGAAGGGAATCAGGTGTGTGTAACGCCAGGCTCTGGCCTGTACCTCAACTCCCGCTTCTACGCACTCTCAGACAGCCAGCGGTCCGTAGTCGTCCCTTTCCGAGGCAGCCAGAGCTACAGCACAGCTGTCATCACTGATGGAGAAGTCACAGACTGTGTGACTTTCCTGCACAGGGCTGAGAGTTACGAGCTGAAATGCGGCTTTGTGCTGATGGAGGAAAGCCTGCTAATGGGCGCAATGGCTTCCTTCGCTGTGCAGCCGAAGTTATTCGTCTCCGGACTTCCAGGCCCAAGCCAACTAATGAAGGAAATGATAGTCACTGTGACAATTGTGGACATGGAAGGCATTAGCAGTGAAAAGAAGTTCCCACAGACACAGCTGTCTGAGGGCCTAATTCAGCTGGAGTTCGAAGTGCCGGCCAAGGCAGTACTCGTCACTCTGCGCTTCGCCTGCCAAGTCACGCCTATGACTGCCTCCAAACCACTGGTTTTGACGACTCAGAGAGACTTCCATGTGAACCAGAACTGCACGTCCAAGTCCTGTAAACAGCTGTTCCTGCGCAGGTCCGAGGGACAGTATTACGTGCAAGTCTTGGGTAAGAACGGAGAGACGAAGGCCAAGGAAGTGGTTCTCGTCTGGTTGCAACTCCTAGGAGGCAGAGAAGTGCCAGACACTCATCTCGCCACTACTGAATTCGGACTAGTCAAGTTGGGTCCTTTGGAAAGCGCCGCTTTAGTCAGAGTCTCATTAGTGGAAGACCCTTCAGTCGTCAATCAATGGAGTCTGGCTTCCTTCAGACCAGTGGTGCAGTATCCTGGACAGTTGGTACTGTGTGAGGGGGATTCCTTTGGCTTGCCTCTGAGACGGAAAGGCGACTTGAATGCTCCGTTGAGCACTGTGGAGGCGGAAATGCAGACTTGTGCGGAGGACGGAACGGTGCTTACAGCGGGAACTGCAGGAATTCGCTTTGAACCGGAAGCGGAAATGCTGGTATTGGAGAACCTCAAAGCTGGGGGTTACAAACTCATTCTCGCATCTGAAACTCAAGTAATCATAGAAGTCCTGAAAGGCGCTCACTGGGGTAACAACCAGTACATCCTCACTGATTCCCAAGTGGTGCAGACCTACAAGCAGTACCGCAGTCTGATGATTCGCTCAGCTGAGCTGCAGGAGTCTCTGCTGCATATCAACCTTACAGGGGACTACGAACATGCCAAAGTGCATGTGCTCCTCCACAGCTTCCTCAGTAGCAGTCAGGCCACTACGTACCAAGGACTCGCCCGCCTCACAGAGGCCAAACCCAGCGACGCTATTCCCAACCCTTCCGATAGAAGTCGATATCAGGCAAGTTCTGCTCTGAGTGAGGAGTACCGATATGTCTTGGAACGCAAATTGCAAGAGAAGTTCACAGGCAATAACTTGCCCAAGCCGCAGCTACTCCTTCGTCCTGCTTCCACCCAAGTGACCACAAGCAGTTCTTCTTCCCTTCATCCTATGATGGCTGATATGTACTGTAGCTCCAGGGGTGCGGATCCCTTTGCTATGTCCAGCGCTCCGCGTTTTATGGCTAGAGTCTACACAGAGCAAAGCCACTGTGCAGACTTCCTGCTTAACCCGGCTATTGGGAAACTGGCTTGTCCGGTGTCTGCGGAAGGCTCTGTGACCCTGGAAATTCCTGTGGGAGAGTACACCTTGGCAACCATTTTAGCTGTCAATGAGGACTCTAGCGCATTTCTCACTGTTGACTTGGGCAGTCTCGACCTGAAAACCAGAGATTTAGCTCTGCGCCTGCCGCTCAGTCCCAAAAAGACCTACGCAGAAACCCGCAAATGCTCAGTCGTCACCACAACTGAGGAACTGGCTATCGCAGACGTGGCCGGCGCTTCTCTGCAGCTAGTGGATTCAGTCGGGAAACTAGCCCAACTGCTAATCCAAGTCTCCAAAATCTCAGGAAAGCCGCTGCAAGTGGACGATTGGGACTTCCTCGGCACCTGGCACAAGCTTACACCTGAGGAAAAGAACAAAAAGTACGACCAGTTCTGCAGTCATGAACTAAACTTGTTCCTGTATATGAAGGACCAGGCCTACTTCCAGGCAGTTGTCCGGCCTTTCCTCGCCAGTAAGATGGAGAAAATGCTGGTGGACAAGTTCCTGCTGGGAGAAAGTCTCGAGGAGTACATGGCGAATGTAGGCGCTTTGAATACATTGGAGAAAATCCTGCTGATTGCGAGACTTGAAGAGGCGAAAGGACTGGCAGAGACTTTGATGAGCCAGGCCAAGGTACTGCCTAGGGACGAAGCTGTGGACCAGCGCATTTTCGACGCTGTGTTGAAATTCAATATTCAGGGTGGAGATGAGCAGGAGGAGTTCATTGCGGCGGCCAAGAAGGCTGCAGAGGTCCAGCAACTCCAGCAGTATCACAGGGAACAGAAGGAAGTGATGGGATATGACTTTGTAGATGCTGAACAGTCGGAAGCACTTTCTATGCCGACTCTGCAAGGCCAAGCACGGGGACCTATGTATTTTGGTGAAGCTCCTATGCGCAGTATGGAGGTGTCCTTTGGTATGCCGGAGTCCTTTGATATGGGTCCTCCTAGAATGCCCATGGCCATGGCTGTTCCTAGAATGACAAGGGCCATGGCTGCTCCTAAAATGCAAATGGCTGCTCCTGAAATGCAAATGGCCATGGCTACTTCTAGAATGGCACAGCCAGAGAGAATGTCAGCACCTCGTGGGGATAAGAAAGGCGGGGATAAGAAAGGCGGTAAGAAAAGTGGATCGGCCCGTCCTCAAGTTAGGGAATTAGCAAAGGAAGCAGAGGAAATGACACTTGGTTACGATGAGGAGGATGCAAGTGAAGGGAGTATGGGCGAGTTGGACTCAGCAACTATGTTGGCTCAGCGAGAGGCGCAAAGGCCCTATTTCCAGCAAATGGACTCTACTAAGGAGTATTCGGAAACTCACTATTATGGCTTGAAGAACCTACACGAGTACTCCACTCGAGTCCCACTGAGTCTCTACTGGGCCGAAGTCGCCCAAGCCGCCAAAGCCTCAGTCCTGACAGTCCTCTCCCCCTCCGTCCTGCACTGCACCGCCAACCTCACCACCTTCATAGTCGCACTCGCCTTTTCCGACCTCCCTCTCCAGCCCGCCAAGCACGGCTTCCTCAGCCAAGGCCTGGGAATACGCATCAAAGCTGCTTCCCAGTTCCTGGCTTTCCACAAGTCAATGGATGAGGCGCCTGCTGCTTTCCAAGGAAGCGCTCTCTGTGCCCAGCGCTTTTTCCACCCTCAAGACCGCTACTTCACCAATGCCAGTGGAGAGCGGGAGGAACGTCCAGTGAAGGAGTTCCTAGTGGGGAGTGTGTATGGGAGTCAAGTCATTGTCACTAATATATCGGTGGCCAGTCTGCCTGCACATGTCTTAGTGCAGATACCAGAGGGGGCTCTTCCTGTGGCTACTCAGGACTATACGAAGTCGCACATTATCGGACTGAAGTCGTATGAGACTAAAACTGTGGAGTATTACTTCTATTTCCCTGCGGTTGGAGACTACCCGCAGGCCCCTGTGAATGTATCAGTGGGCGGGGAGGTCATATGTGTGTCTCATGGCTTTAAGTTCACAGTAGTGGCTAGCAAGTCTGTACTGCTGGAAGACTCTTTGAAGGACCTGGCAACTTCCGGGGACATGGACAGGGTAGTGAGTTACTTGAGGAAGGTCAATCCTTATGCAGTGGAAGTCAACAGCCAGCTGTCCTGTCTGCTGTGGATGCTTCGCGACAGTGCAAAGTACATGAAGCTGATAGAGCTATTGAGAGAAATGCAGTGCTTCCACAAAGGAGTGTGGGCCTATGCTTTCGTCCATGCAGATGAACAGGGCATTCGGGAACTCCTTGCCCAGGACCAGTCTTTCCAAGAACTAGTGGGCGCGTACTTCTCTTCTAGCCTGGTTTCCACTGGGTTGCAGGCTTTTAAGCACTTTGATTACAGTCCGATGGTCAATGCTAGGGCGTATCGACTTGCGAATCAAACCCGTATCGCAAATGATCAGTTTAGGACCACTTATCGGGACTCTCTGTTCCACTTGGCTCACAAAGCCGCCTTAAGCACTGCAGACTACTTCACTTTAATCCAATACTTCCTCTATCAGGACCGTGTAATCGAAGCCAAAGCGCTAATTCCTAAGCTGGGAATGAGTGTGTCTGAGGGCAGTCCCGGCACCAATCCTTTACAGCTGCAATATGACTACCTAGTCTGCTACTTAGAGCCTGAAGTGGCTCGGACTGTTTCCCAGCTCTACCGCAACTACCCGGTGACCAAGTGGCGCGAGCTATTTGCCCTGGTAAGTCAGCAATTTGAAGAGGAAAAGACTGAGCAACAGACAGCGGAGTTAGTGTCCAGTTCCTTGTCCTTCACTATAGAGCGGGGACAGGTCAAACTCACCTATGCCAATATCAGCACTTGCTACGTGCGACTGTATGAAATTGACATCGAGGTGTTATTCTCGAGAAATCCCTTCTTTATGAAGGACACGGAGCTGTTTACGTACGTGTGTCCTAACGCAGTCTATCCAGTGGCCTTAGATCCTCATGGCACTGGACATGTTGTGGAGTTGGAGGAGAAGTGGACACGGCTGAATATATTCGTGGAAGTCGAGTATGAAGGCAAGAAGCTGTTCCAAACGTATTTCGCCAGTGACTTAATTTGCCAGGTGATGCAGTCGTATGGACTGGTGCAGGTCACTGACAGCACTGGCAGAGGCTTGCCGAGGACCTACGTGAAGGTCTTCTCCAAGGACCGATCCGGCCAAACGGCCTTTTATAAGGACGGATATACTGATGTGCGTGGGAAATTCGACTACGTCTCCCTGAATACCAGCCAACTGAACACGGTGGAGTCCTTCGCCCTACTGGTGACTCACGACTCCCTAGGCGCCGCAGTGCTGACTGCCAAGCCTCCAGCGAAGTAAGCTAGGCCTTATCCAGGTTCTTGAGGAACTCTTGGAGGTGCTTGCCTTGGTAGTCCAGGAAGTCGATTTCTGCCTTGCGCTTCGCTTCGTCCGCCGCTCGCTTTTCTTCGAACATCTTGAGGAGGGCTTCTTTCTTGTTTACTAGTTCTGACTTGCGGTTTTCTAACTTTGTCTTCTGCTTCTCGAGCTCAGCTACTCTCTGCTCCAACTCCGCCTTGCCTTCCTCCGACTGCAGCTGCTTCCTAGTCCCGAAGGTGACCGAGCTCTGATACAGTGTCTGATAGGCGGCTATAGTCATCCTAATCTCATCCCTAATCCTCATCAACAGCAGTCCTCTCTCCGGACAGTCAATAGTGATTTGCCTGATAAGTTCATCGAAGCACTGAGAGTAGAGTTCTTCCCGCACTGGGCAAATGCCTGAGTCTCGGGCCTGCCGCTCCATCAGCTTCTGGTCCAGGGCGTTCTTCAAGTTGGTCACATCAGTTCGGGAAGCCATTTCCTTGGATACGTACTGGATGAAGCGCTTCGTGCCTTCTGCCCACTCTCGGGGCGGCAGGATAGCGTTGAGGATGTCTTCGGTGGAAGGCTTGCTTTCCATGGGCGGCAAAGTTGCCTTCTTCCGGCCTGCAGGGCCTAAAGGCTTCTTCTTGGAGGAGGAGAAGTCCCCGGTGACTTCCTGAGGCGGTTCGTACTGGACTAAGGTTTCGCGAGGCGGACCTTCCATTGAATGACTATGGCGACTATAACTGCCGCCTGGGTATATAATCCCTATGATGATATCGAAGGCTGATGTGCTGGAGACCTACTCCCGCCTCGCTGCTCACTTCCAAGTCAGCACCAATGCGGGGTTTCTCTCCTACTTGGAAGACCAGGCTGTCAAGCAGGAGCAGCTGCAGGACAAGCTTCGCCGGCGCAAGAAACACCATGAAGAGGAGGGCGAAGAGGACACTTTGGGCCTAGACGAATTCAACTCCATGGACTTGATATACCAAGGCAACGACAAGAAGTACTTCAACTGCCGACTCAGTGATGAGGACATGAGGCCGATAGTGAAGACCTTCGAGCCCTATGCGGAGTACATCGAGCACGTGGACCTGCGGTACAACCTGCTGACGGATGAGGGAGTCATGGAACTGGCGGACTTGTTGAGGAAGACGATTGGCTTGAAGACATTGTACTTGCAGAGTAATGGCATTAGAGAACATGGCGCTTTGGCGATATTTGCAGCTATTCAAAGACACGAGCAGCTGCAGTACGTCAACTTGAACGGCAACTCACTCGGCGTCACAGGAGCAAACCACATCATCGAGCTGCTCAAAACCTGTCCGAAACTCGTGGAGCTGGACCTGGGGAACACCGATATGACCCACGACTCAGTGATAAAAATAACCACCATCCTGAATGAGTCCAACGACGTACTGGAAATCCTCAACATGGACAACCCCAGTTTCAACTCCGTCATGCAGGAAACTGCCATTCACCTGGGGAAAATGATCAGCATAAATCAAGGTCTTCAGAAGGTCAGCTTACGCGGGTTTCGCTTGCGCTGTGATGGAATTTACACGCTCAGTCTGCATTTACTGGAAAACAAACATTTGAAAGTGCTGGAACTCAGCTGCAACGAAATCGGACCGAACGGCGCTCAGTCTCTCGCGACCTATATCAAGGCTTCGGACTGCGTGCTGGAAAGCTTGTTTCTGAAGGCAAACAAACTGGGAGACCTAGGGACGAAGGCCATGGCGCAGGCCATAGCAGAGAACCACAGTCTCATCCACATTGACCTGACGAACAACAACATCCACGATTTGGGACTGAGTCGCATGGCAGAGGCTTTGAGCGTGAATACAACTTTGCTGTCCTTCAAGCTGTTCAATAACCACTTCGGCCAGCCCTGTCTCCGTCTCTTCCACGCCCTCTTCCAAACCCCTCGAGACAACGAGTGGTACCCCGACTTCACCACCTACATAGTGGATGACGAAGTGCAGATGGCCTACGTGGAGACGCAAGTGCCCTACGACATTTACTTCTAAGCTAGGTTCACTTAGACTTGTTGTTCATGGCACTGTGGTAGGCCTTGCACTGGGCACAGTAGTTTGGGAGGGTTTGGTAGGGCTGGACTGCATCGCAATAGAGACAGACTGTCTCTGAGGCGTTTTGCCAGATATGGCCTTCGCGCTTGTCGTGACATTTGTAGCAGCAGTAGGCCTTGAGACAGCATTTGGGCTTCAGCAGGTAACTCACATTGCTGAACTCGTCACAAGCCGTGTAGTCGATTTCGTTCCAGGCGCCTATATTCCCTGCACGCGGGAAAAAGGTGTACAGCAGCGGGGATTTCAGACTGACGGGAGGCGGAATGTCTGTCTCGTGCCCAGCTAAGAGAGCCTCTGTCTTGGTCTTGGCGGAGTCCAGCAGGCAGGCCTGCAGCTCCACTTCTTTCGCTTGGAGTCGCTGCAGCATGAAGTTGGAGTTCGCCTCTATGCCTGCCAACACCTCCTCCCTTCTCGCTTCCGTCAGTCTCGTGGACTCCACCAAATACCTGATCATCTCAGTGAGTGAAAGACAGTCCTGCCCCGCCTGTCTCTGCAGCAGCATGCGCTGCTCCGCAGTTCGTTCATCCATAGTGCTATCCACCGGACAAGTGACAGCGCCAGAGGACGGAGCACACTCTGCACAGAGTTGATGTCCGCATTTCAGCAGTTGCAGCTGAGAAGAAAGCTGCGGCAGGCCGCAAATTACACAGAAGCTGTCACTGCCTGTAGCCATATTAGCAGCCTAGCACTAGCAATGCACTCAGAGTCAAGTCCAGGGCACAACTCATCGTCTTCCAGAGCTCCATGGATTCTTTGGCCCCGGGCATTCCGAAGACTGCGAGTTTGAAGGTGAAGGTGGTGATTTCACTATCGGGCATCAAGTCAGGCAGGCCTGGCACTGCATTTCCCGCTGTCACAAAGACACTGTACGCCGAGTCTCCCGCCAAATTAGTCAGCATCACCCAATTCTCCTGTGTAGTGATAAACAGCAGACAGGGCTTATCAGTCGCGTCTAGTCCTTGCGAGATTTGATATGAAGTCGGAGTTAGGGTCTCTGTCTCCGATACATAGTAAACCAGGCAGATATAGACAGTTCCAGGCATATCCAGCCACAAGTTCTCAAACTTGGCCCCCTCCAGACCCAACTTGATCACAGGACTAATAGCCCTCCACTTAGGCGAGCGGTAGGGGAACTCCACAGGGTCGATATCTAAGTTATTGTCGAAACTAGGCACTTTGCTCTTTAGAGTTTGGCTGCATTCCTGCAGGCGAGACAGTAGACGCACAGGCGCAATTTCCCCTGCATCATTTGGGTTACTGATGAGAATTAACTGGAGAGTGGCTTTCTCGGGGAAAGTGCTGTCTTCGTTCATGAGAAAGCGGCTGGGAGGGATATTTAGGCACTCTGAGGCGACTTTTAGGATGGTTTCGTGGTCGTTTGCTGTCAAGCGACTTGTCCAAAACCGCAAAATCGCATAAGCAGTTCGATGGTAGTTCAAAGTCGTGAACTCGCTGCCCTTCATAATAGACATAGAGCTGTGCACCCTCACATTAGAAGCCTGCACGAAGAGGTTATGGGTAGTTTGAGCACGTAGACCCACTATTTCCACCCTGTGAATATAGCTCTGCAGCCCATGCCTAGTACTGGAGTTGCTAGTAAGGAAATAGACTGATGAGGACAGATTTCCTGGGAAAGTCTGATTCGTGAGTTCGGAAATAGAGGGCGGACGCACACTTCGCCAGGCCACCATGAGTGAAAGCAGTGCAGGCTTATCTGTGAAAACGGAGACATTGGCGGAAGTGCGGTTCGGCACTATATGGATATCAGTAATAACAGGCGCAGTGCTGTCCTTCGGTAGTATCTTGGTGGACACTACAGGCGCAGACAGGCGGTAAGCCTCTGCATTCCTTCCCTCCTTCGCAAAGCTGTACTGCAGTACTTCTCCATAGCAGTCGTTTCCCACCACGACTGAATATGTCTTCAGCGTTTCTCCAGCTGCAAAGTGCAAAACATCGGGGGAAAATTGCACAGTCTGCGGCCAGACGCTGGTTTTGACTAGTCGCAGTGCGAAGTCTTCAGCAGGTGCATGCAATAACAGCACTGCGTTATTGTCCGCAGAGCCTCCTTCTACCACTGTCGCAGCGGAATTCACGAGGAAGTTCTCATCTCCTCGGTCCACTACTTGCAGGTGAAGTTGCTGCGTAGAGCAGGTGGGGAAGCCGCTCACCGTCCACTCAAGGAGGTAATTCCCCACCAGGACGACTTGCGAAATAGAGACTTTGAACTCAATGCGCAGTTCGTCTTTCTGCATCAGTACCGCCCTAGGAAACACTTGAATGCCTAGGTTCTCTTCTCTGTACGTCAGAACGAAGTCGTGACTCGCAGGCTCTTTGACAGTGATCGGCAGGAAGCGAGACACTGTGCCTCGGTTCTGCACCAAGAGCTGGTGCTTGTTTATAGCCACGGTGCAGGTGCTCTGTTGGTAGACCAATGGAGCTAGTAGGAAGGTGTCGACTACAGTCTTTGCAAGTACAGTGTCGCTTTCAGGGACGTAGAGACTGACTGTGGGGTAGGCGACGGGCCCCGCTTCTATGGGGTTGGCGAGGTTGATGATGCGAATCGTTTCCCCCGTGAAGGAGTCGACAGATATATAAATGCGACCGAAGGCCACAAAGCAGGGGTACAGCTCTGTATCCAAACCGCAGCTAATTTTCGTATTCGAACCCGTCCGGTAGGAAGGCGGAAAGTCAATAACCAGCGTAAACAGTTGCAACCCCGAAAAGTCCTCCTGCGCTGCAACTTGCAAACTCACATTCGCTCTATCTCCCGTCCAGTAAGAAGAAGTATTAAACCTCACCAGAGTCATAGGACTAGGCACAGGAGACAGAGTCACATTGGGCGTGAAGGTCGTTGAGTCCACCCAGGACTCTCCGTGCAGCGTAGAAATGGTGATTGGGCCTAGGGAGAGGCCAGGGGCTGGGTTCAGTATATTGGCGAGGGTTATGATTAGGTCGGATTGGCTGTGGCGGGACCAGGGTTTGGTCACAGTGAGAGTCACGACTCGGTTTGATTCCTTGCAACTGAGGCTGCCGTCCACGGAGTTGGAAAGCGCTTTGGAGATGCAGTATAAGGGGTCAGCCAGTTTGCGAGGGAATTGAGCTCCGAAGCGTAGGGAAAGAGTATGGTTGGCAGGAATGTCTGAAGATGGGTGTAGGACTAACCTGTATTTCGCTCGTTCTGAATGAGTCTTTGGCGAGACATTGAAGGATAACACTGATAGAGGCAAAGGCTCAGCGGAATAGCTGATAGTCGGGCTGTTTTCAGACTCATTGATTACCTTTCCCTTATATACCAGTGTGATACCAACAGGTCCAGACTCTTCTGCGGCATTCCTAGAGGTTAAATCCCACAAATTAACACAAATTGCAGCCTTAGTCCAGCGGTACTTCCTTTCCACCACAATATCCAGCACACTTCCCCTCACTTCGCACTGTCCCTGTCCTACCAGTCCTCCACCAAGCATGTACTCCACTGACTTCGGCAACTCCGGGTACTCGCTAACAGGCAGGGAAATGCTAATTACAGCCCCAGCCGGCACATCCGCGAAAGGCTGGAAAGCAAGGTAAACATCAGCCATTATATTGCGATTCCTGGGGGAGGTCTGCACATTTGTGATGCGGAGATGGGGTTTGGACGCAGGCGGGTCGAAGAGAAGTCCCTGGATGCCGTAAGCAGTGTCTATCAGTAAAAACTGCTCAGAAAGCGTTTCAAAATCGAACCTCCCTGTCATCATTGCGGAAACCGGGTTGGGAATGTGATCGATTTTCACCACAATAGGACTTCTTTCGATCACGTAAAACGTGTCGAGTTCCACGTACCCCTCTCTCATCCTGCAGTCGGTATTTTCGGCCTGTTCGCTCCGAGTATCGGTGATCGAACAGTCGGGAGTGAAGCTGGCAACATCGAAGTCCTTAGGAAAGTGCACTCTCATCTTCCCTCCGAAATAAAGTGGATGTTCAATATAGCAAAGGAAATAAAAGGTGTTGTCCGCATATCCGGCCTCAGAGCTATCCGGCACAATATCAACTTCCGAAATACTCCCAGGACGAAGCGCAGGGAAATCCTGCACATTCACATATTCCGCCACAGCGTTATTTACCACTAGCCGCACATTCAGACTTTCCGACTTTACTACATGCCGAGGAGTGTACAGGCCTCGAATTGCAAGGGAAAGCTCCTTCTTCGCTTCCACTTTTTCAACCAGGTGGATTATGATCAGCTGGGATGTTGGGAAACTGGTGCAGTTTACTGCTTTGTTTTGCAGTTTGCAGCCGAATCCGCTCTCTGCGAAGATGAAGCCGGCGGGGAGTTGGATGATTATGGCAACTTCGGCTCCTGTGGAAGTGCCGGAATTGCTGATGAGCGCCAAGCGCAGCTGTGTGACACTATTCACAATCGCAGAACTGAGCAGCGCCGCCCCTCGCAAGCCCTTCCCAGTCTCCGCAGTCCTTAAAGTCGCCGGAAGCACTATTTCCGCCCAATTCAACTCAGTACTTATCTGTCTCTTTACCAGAACAGTGCTGACCTGCACCCGCGCCTTTGCACCTACTTCAGAAGGGTTGGCAATGCCTCCGATTTCCAGGAGAACGTTAGTGTCTGCTCGTAATTCGTTGAAGTTCTCGATTGAGATGTAGGCTGCTTCGGTGGACTGGGCGTGGTGGAGAGTGCAGACCAGGCTTTTCCCACTAACTGCGGTTATGTGTTCCCGGGCCTGACAGGAAATCTGGGCTAGGTCGGACAACCCAGTTCCCAGGTCCTTGGCCCAGGACTCGTCCCTGAACTCCACCACAATTTGCCCATACATCCCCTCCTTTATCACTCCTTTGGGAACCTTCACTGTCGGAGTGAAGCTGACACTCAGTACTGTCAACTCCCCGGCCTCCCTAGCCAGCGGCAGCACTGAAACCTCCAGGAACTCCTGCGACTTCACCTCCACCCAAACAGTATCCGCCTCCACCTCCCCAAACCCATTATGCAGTACCAGTTCCACTGCATACTCTCCAGTCACTGCAGGGAACTCCACTCCACTAATCCCCTTCGTGACCTCCAGTCTACTTGTGCAATTGGCAGGGATGGACTTGAACTCACTGGGCAGAGTAACTTCCACCAGTCCCAGTTGCTGGCTGTAGGTGTAGGTAGGCACCAGTAAGGGAGCACCGGAACTGCAGATATCCAATGTAGGAGAATCGGAGATTTTTAATATAAAAGCTGTGGGAAGTCTCACTAATATTTTCCCTTTTTTCATGCGAGTGAACTCCAAACTCGGGCGAAATGAGAATGCGAGTCCGGACTTTCCCCCGATTCTTTGCTCATTGGACCAAAGCGCCTGCAAAGAACTCAACTTCCTGGTTTTATCGATGGGGAAAAAGTAAGGTCTATCTAGAAGGGCGATAATGCCAGTCATAGTCTGGTCTGAACTTATAGCCACAAGTAGTGACCCGGTGATATTAGTGGAAGTGGTGATTTTCAGGTTGAGGGAAAAGTCTCCTTTGGGCACTAAGTCTGTGACCACTATGCGGAAGTGCCGGCTGACTATGTGGCAAAAGGGAGCCTTTGGACTGCTTTCTGTCCCTAAGCCTGATATCAAATGGCAGGATTTAGGTACAATTTCGCTGAAATCGTCGGAAAAGTTGCCAAAAAGCACTCCACCTGCCGGTATTGCAGTCCACACTGATCCATATATAGTGATTTCAAGCAAACTGCCAGGGTAGAACCGCTGAATGCTCCCGGGACAGCTTTTCTCCAGTGTATTTGGACAGATCTTCTCAATAACAACTCTATTTGGGAATATCAAGGGAGCGTTTACTAGTAAAGACATAGCTTTCAGTATGGATTTCCCTTCATTCATGACTACAAGCTGAAAAGGGCCGCCAAGACCTGCAACAGGCCGAGTTCTGACTGAGGGAAACTCAATAGCCACCGTTTCATTGGTGCTTTCCCAGTTGTCCAGGTAGAGACTAGTCTGGTTGGCCATACACTTCAGCCTAGGCCACAGTACCGCAGAGCACTGAATCCTTCCAATTCGCCCCATATACAGTGGTATAAGGGCCATTAAACGGTCCTGGGGCTGTATTTCCACAGGCAGGGAAAAGGTAAAGGTGTAAGTGTGCTTATCTCCCACTTTGCATATCCCTTTACAGTGCACTGTGAACAAAGAGATCGTCCTAGGGACAGAGGAAATGGCGACTTGGCCGAACAAGTCATTGAAAGCCTTGGAGTCCGGGCCGTGGAACAGCTCGAAGGCGAAGTAGCCCGTTAGGCCTGGGTCTTTGGGGTTCCAAATGTTCATTACTTGCAGGGAGTATAGGCCTTCGGAGGACTCGGAGGGACTTTGGCTGATGATTACTGCCAGGACAGTGTCGAAAACTTGGCATTCGATGAAGTCGTCATTGAGTTTCGCCTGACAGGGCGATTGCAGGAGGCCGGATTCGTAGTTTTCAGGTGGGAAAGTGATAGCCAAGTTCATTCCCCGGGCCAGCGAGACTCCAGGTAGGAAATTAAAGGTGTAGTTCGTGATAATACCCGCATTCGTGATTTCCACTTCAATAGGCGCATAGGCCCTCGGCCTCAGCTCACTGCCCTGCGCCCCTATCAGCAATGTGCAGACCTGCAAGGCAAGCAGTCTAATATTCATAAAATGGACCCCATGGAAGACTTGAGGCCTGGGACAGGACTGCTGGAGTGTGGACTGGGCGAATACACCGCCCTGTCTTCTGAGGCTTTGCAGGCTTACCAGGCGCCTGACCTGCCTGGACTCGACCCTTTGATGGCCCGCTTCTTGCGAGACAATAGACAGCTCATGGTGGAGGCTGGACAGTGGACAGTTGCCCAGCAGCACGATACCAGGTCAGTGGCCGTCAACCTGATTCCCGGTCCCGCGCAACCCCTGAAACGCATAGCCAGCCAAAGCACAGTCCGGTCCGAACTCAGCTTCCAAGGCTCTTCACCCGGAGTGGAGGACCCGAGACGCTCCGGCAGGACTGAGGACAACTTGCTCACTTCCGAGGTCATCAAGTCCCGCATGCAGCGCATGTACTATAACCTCATTCTGCTGGGAGACTCGGGCCTGGGCAAAACCAGTTTTCTGCGAGCTTTCTTCGCTCTGAAGCTGAACAAACTCACGAATCAGCCCCGAGCCAAGCGCATTTCCCTGCTAAAGCCCACCACCGACATCGAGCACCACCGGACAGTGTACATTGGAGAAGGCCTAGACCTGCACTTTGACGTAATTGACACGCCTGGGTATGGAGCAGCGCCCAGCTTTGCAGACTGGCTGTCGTCCATCAAAAGCTTCATCACCGACCAAGCGAAGGAATACGCCCATGCAAAGGAAAGCACTCCCAAGAGCCAGCGAGTCGACTCCCGCATCCACCTCTGTCTGTACTTCCTCGAGGGACCCCGAGTCAAGGAAAACGACCTAAAAGCGCTCTTCTGTCTGCAGAAACATGTGAATATTATCCCTGTGATTTCCAGGAGTGACTCCTACACGGAAGGGGAACTGCTGCAGACTAAATTACTAGTGGTGGAAATGTGTGCCGAGGCTGGGATTCGCCTATTTGACTGTGTGGCGGCTGCGCCCACTAAGGCCAAAGAAATGAATGAAGCTGCTTTGGGGCCCTGTCCGCCCTTTGCTTTGCTGTCCCATTGTCAGCCTCTCCGCGGGCCAGATGGACGGGAGACGTATGGCAGAGAGTACCATTGGGGCCTTTGCGATATTCAGAACTCGGACCATTCTGACTTCACTCTGTTGTCAAAACTGCTAATAGGTCACTTTATGCTCCCAAGCATGAAGGCAACGAAGACACTAAATCGACCAGTCGTGCCCAAGGAAGCACAGCAGGAGAGCGGCCTAAAGCGCAAGACGTTGGTGCTAGTCTCCGCCCTGTCTGCCGTGACGCTGGGCGTCTTGAGTCTCTTTAGGAAGTGATGTAAGATGTCGTATAGAAATGGGAGCTTGCTGCAAGGCGCCTACTAGGAAGGCGCCTGGTCTGGACTCTGTACGCAAGTCTGAAGCCTACTCCAAGCCTGCGCAAACGGTGATGTCTGCGCTGGGGATTTATAGAGAAGCTGTGAAGCTGGTAGCGATGCCGGAGGATCCTTTGAGGTACTCTATAGAATTTGCGTATTCCGCGGATTATGACTGCAGGGTGACAGCGTATTGGCTGTGCAGAGAAATAGCAGCCAAAAGCTTCAAAAAAGTCGAACTCAAGTCTTCACAACTGAAGCCAGTTACTTATCTAGTGTCCAAAGGCGACCATAAAGCCTTCCCAGAGCGAACTCTAATACTCGACCTCTCCACTTTCCAAGTCCAATCTCTGACCTTCGAAGACAAACAGACTTATCCACTTGTGCTGGAAATATCCCCGCATCACTTCCAAGCCCAGTTCCAGGTGCAGTGGTCCTTCCTAGTCTTCTTCCAAGAGGCTGAAGTCTGGAAAGTGCGAGTAGCGCAGCAGAAGCAGCAGATAGGTGAGCGACTGCTAGAGGCTTTAGAGGTGTTTGGAGCTGCGGAAGAGCGGAAGGACTGTGTGATTTGCATGACTCAGAATAGGAGCATAGTGGTGCTGCCCTGTCGCCATTTGTGTCTTTGTGAACTGTGTTCGCAGGACTTTGCACAGCAGAGTAGCAAGAAGTGTCCGATTTGTAGGTGCGATGTGGAGGGGTTGCTGAGTACTAAGCAGTAATTTATATATACACAATTCACCTTTATCTCTAGTCCGAGCCATTTACTACCAACGTCTTCTTCCTCCCCAGCCAATCCCTGACAGCACTCACTTCCTCAGTGCCCGCCACGCCCTCCAACTGCCTTTCAATGTGCTGCAACACCTCCGCAGACAGCTGCTCCAGCTCCAACAGCACTATCACTTCGTACGCCATGCTCCTTTCCACTAGCAAGGTCGCGATTTCCTTGTAGTCCCCTAGTCGCAACAGCATGTCTACTGCTAATTGAAGGGCGGGCGGGTACCTTGCATAAGCCGCTGGGTTCGCAACTCTGATAAGGAGATGTGAGATTTCCTGAGAGTCGGAAAGAATTCTGTACTGCAGCATACTTTGTAAGAGGCAGTAATTGCCTGTTTTTTCCAACTGCTGGGCGATTAGTAGCTGCACGTTTGGGTTTACGATGATGTCTGCATCGACGAGGGAACGCTGGTACTCCAGCAGAACTGCAGTCACGTAGTTAGGGTCGAGCTTCCTTTGACTTTCTTCAGAGCCCAAACGTTGGTTTTCATATACATCCAAAAGCACCACTGCATGCATATCAATTTGCAGAATCACAGTAGTGCACGAATCCACCTTTATTTCCGACTCAGCAATACTTCTCGATTCAGCCTTACTAAGGCGGTAAGTACGTGTAGGGCTTTGCCGCTCCAAAGCTGCCTCTCGATACACCTTACTAATAGTCTCAAACAGACTAGAAAGACTGCTTATCCGCACTTGCTGCATAATTTGGTCTTTGAGGTAGTTCAGTGCGTCAAGTTTGTACCCGCTTCTTCTCAGTATAAACAGCATTCGTTCAGTCAAATCATCCTGTGAGAAGAGTAGCTCCAGGGGCTGGATGTCCCTACGATAGCAGCAGCCTTCGTTCATATCCATACATATATCCTGGTCTACGCGCAGGAGGCCTACAGGCAATTCCTCTGCTTTCTCAAGGATTGCAGGACTTAGACCCTTCACTGGGACTGGGGAAGCCTTGGATAGCCGAGCTTTCCCTGTGTATTTGACCGAAGCGAATGGGTCCGTTTTGAAGCCAGGCGCCTTTATATCATAGTAGTACTCCTCCTGTCTCTCACAGGACTGCAGCACAATCACACTGTCCAGCACGAAGAAGTTGTATACTCCCGGCGGCCTCACTATCAAAAACTCCACGTTTTCCACCTTGTCTCCTAACAGTCGGTAGAGATTCAGCTGTCCATTCTCGAAAGACATATGCAAGAAATACACGCTTCCATATATTCTCGCTATGGTGCAGAGTTGGTTACTGTCGAGGTTGCTCAAAGACATGGTGAGGTTTAGGCTGTTGTGGAGACGCTGGGTCCAGTAGTTGGTCGCAGGGACTTGCTGGAGCAGTTTGAACTTCGCACCATCGAATTTGGGGGTGTTTTGTTGGTAAAAGGTGAACAAATGCATTGAGCCTGGCTTGGTGGGAGAGTGAGCAAGCACGAATATGCCCGATATCGGCTCAAACCAATACTGGGAAATAGTGTATGCGTAGCCCTTCACTGGCAGCAGACGTAGCGGATGTTCTTGCAGCTTATAGAAGTCCACACCAGTGCTATGCACCATAGCGAAGTCAGCCAAGCAGTCTGTTTTTCCCCAGTGATACCCAAATATTATCTTGCCTTTGGCCAGCTTTACAGTGCACAATTCCCCGGAAACCACTTCCAGCATTTCCAACTCTTCGCTGGTTTTGTTGTAGGCCAAATGGCGCTCGTCAGGACTCATTGCGGCTCCCAAGCACCGGGCCTCCAGCACCTGCAAGTCCTGGTATTTGTTCCTCACCCCTGAGTCGACGCTTTGTGTGTAGACCCAGTTGTACTTCTTGTATAGCAGTTTGCGGGTGGAGAGGTCGTAAAACACCTCGACATCTGCAGTTTGTTGCCAGCGCTCCACAGTCACCCAAGCCATTGCTATTACCTAGGCGCAGTCGCAGAGCAGCCAGGAGCGGACCTGGCGGCGTCGTTCTCCCACCGCATTTGCCTTCTTGACAACTGGCTGCTGCATGCAGTCTCCGCAGACAACTTGCTTGTCGAAGTAGCCTAGATCCGGGAGGTAGGCTTTGTCGTGGCAACAAGCCCTGCAGAGGACTCGCCCACACTGGTGGCAGTCTCTATGCTTCCGCAGGAAGCGGAAAGGCCGGTGACAGGACTGACAGGTGGAGGACTGGCTGTGCTTGGGTCGCTTGGCACGCTTCAGCACTACTGACCACACAGTGAAGCTAGCGATGTCCCCAGCACGCAGTATCCACTTGGCACTGGCTTTAGTAGCTTTGTCGTATATGCGGAGGACTAACTCCAGCGTTTGCACGTCCTCAGATTCGACCTTCACGTCCTCATCGATAATCTGCGTGTTTTCACTGCGCAAGGAGTCGTCCAGTTCGAAGTAAGTCAGCTTCGGACCGTCCAGAATACACTTGATGGGATGCCACTGCGCATCTGCCTCAGACCCGGCCTCATCTTCAGTGGAGGAATCGAAGGCAATGACCCGACGATACAGGACTCCTTCAGTGTGGGTTTCTATGCCCTGGTCATGCACACCTGTACTGGCCGTCCCCATACTATATGGGCAACCAAGGCCTAGTATGTTGCGACTGCTTGGCAGGCAACCGTGTCGGGAAGCCCAGAAGCGGCAGTGAACTGCACGGCCCTGTAACCCTTATGTCCAAGAGTGCGGGACTGGAGGCTGAAACTGAAGAAACCACGCAGATCCAAGGCTTCCACAGACCTACAGTCTTCACTGCACTCGCCAGAGCGGAAGAAGCGTTCCTGGACATGCTGGCGCAGGACCCGGCTTCAGACCCGACTTACAGCAGACTGCTGGATAAGGACGGAGTGCAGGTCTTTTCCAAAGACACTGTGGGGGGCTACGCTATCAGATCTCAGTGGCGGACTACCACCTCTCCCGAAGAACTCCTCAGTTTCATCAACAACCCTGAGGCCAGGAAAAGCTGGGATACCCATGTAGGAGGGATGGACCAAGTGGCTACTTTTGATGCTAACACCCGGGTTCTCCACATAGAGTACAAAAAGCAGTTCCCTGTGTCTGCTCGAGACCTGTTGATAGTGTGCAAAACTACGTGTAGTGGACAGGACTGGCTAGATGTCAGCTGCTCTGTGGCTTCCGAGCAGCACCCTCCAGGCAAAGATGTCGTCAGAGCCGTACTAGTAATCGGCGGGTACAGTTTTCAGCGGAAGGGAGAGGAGTGGGAAGTGAGGAGTGTGACGGAACTGCAGTTTGGAGGGAGTGTGCCGAAGGCCTTGGTGAAGCAAATGAGTGCTGCCAGCGTCCCCAACTTTGTGCAGACTTTACACAAGGTAGTGCTTCACAGACGGACGCAGTCAGCAATAGTCTAGCTTTCTTAGAGTCTTACAGACAGGTATATATCAGTCTCTGCAGTAAACTACTAAGAGGCCTGCTATTTGGGGGAATGCTTATCTATACCTGCAATCAGTACACACACTCGTCATCACTGCTTTCAGACTGTATGGACTCACTAGACTTCTCAGAGTCGCACTCCTCGTCCGGGTAGTCGTTCTCAGGCCTATCCTCCGCATTCGAGTCCTCACTATCGTAGCTGTTATCACTGAAATTAGCCTCTACCCTGGGCTCCAACAGGTCTGTGACTGATATAAACGCCCTGGAAGTCAGGTCGTCACTTTCGTACTTATCAGGGAAATACTCATCAACGACATAGTTACTCTCGAGTCCGGAGCTAGTTGTCGGGACACACAGTCTGACAGATACCCCATCGCACTGGATTTCCTCAAGTTGCAAGTCTATCACTCTGTATCGCAGTTTCCGCTCGAGGCGAGCTTCCGCAGCTGCCTGAGAGCGCAGCTCTGTGAAATCCGAGGGAGTCGGAGGCTTAATAGACGCTGGGAATTCCCTTCTTTTGAAGGCGTATTTGACGGGAGGCGTCAGACTGAGGCCCTCTAAGGCTTCTAGCAGTGGTCGCTTGGGGCGCTTCTGAACTACCAGTAGGTCCACTGGGTCTTGAGACCTGCGACGCTTGACGCGGATGACGAGACCTTCTGCAGACTGGTCCATTATATAGCACTGCAAGGCGGGGATGTGCACATTTAGCTAGGCTTCAGGGAATATCTACTATGGCGCGTGCCATAATCAATTCTGTCTTTTCTTCCCCTGCCGATAGTCCTATCTCGTAGGCAATAATTGTGGTAAAAGTGAAGTTTGTGAGAAGTCTAGAGAATTGAGAAAAGAAGCAGCTGTTTCTGTGTCTAGGAGAAGAGGTGGATTACTAGTCTCGCAGCAGTCTAATATTCCCATATAGAACTAATTAATTTTCACTACCTCACTCGCTTTTCCTCACGCATACGGATCTTTCTGAGGCTTTTCCTAGCTTTCTGCCTTTTAATAACTCCCTGCCTATCTCCATTCTGTTTATTGCCCCATTCACTACCCACTTCTTTCCAACATTCACCTAAATCAGCGAAGCAGGGCAGCCTGCCTCCGAACAATGCATCCGAAGTGAGAACCCTGCAGCTGGATTTAGCCACAGATAAGGTCTACGAGTCGACCCTAGCTGCCTTTCTAGTTTAATGGAGCATCGTACAGACAGTTCACAAGACGGACTCTCCAACCTGCAGCGAAAAGTGCTGAAGAACACCTTTGTGAACAACTCCAACAACCTACGTCTGCGGGAAGACAGCCGGTCCAAACAGGTCTCTTCAGACTGGCTGTCTCGAGGCGAGTCCAAGCCTGTGGAAATGTCAGGCATAGCTCAGGGCCTGCCCGGCTTTTCCCTGTCCCAAAGCGTCAGTCGGCTATTCGGCGAAATGGGGAGTAGGGAGCAAGGAACTGGCAGGGTGGAGTTGGACTTGGCGGCCAGGCTGCAAGACACGCTGCTAAGAGCGGAAGCGGGTTCGGTCATATTGCTGCCTCCGGAACGCATATCGGTCAGTACACTACGAGTGTGCAACCCGCTGACACTCAAAGGGTCTCCCGGCACTGTGCTTGAAGTCACGAATGGCTCAATTGTCATCGACTTCAGCAGCCACTCTAAAGAGTCCTTGGTCGGGAGAGCTACAGACAGAGTGGAAATTTGTGAGTTGTCGATTCTATATCGGGCAGACCGCCACTGTCTGGACTCCAAAGCTCCAGTGGCTCTCTTCGTCGTGGACTCCCCTTACTCCTTCCTCGAAGTTCGCGACTGCGACATCCGCAGTGTGTCGCAAGAGACTGGAGACGTGTCCGGGTCCTCAGGCCCTTATATGGTCCAGGACGTGTGTTTATGGGTAAACGGCCTTTCCAATAAAAAGACGCAATCAAGCGATAAAGGCCTTTGCAGCGCCTTTATGACTTCCTGCAATGTAACTGGCTTCCACGAGTTCGTCAAGGGAGGTGCGAACTGTAAAATCCACGTGGAGAGATGCCACATATCAGACTGCAGCAGCAATGCATTTGCCTTGCTGAACCCGAAGGAAGTCCTTATCCAGCAGTCTGTGATCGAGCGTTGTCAGGCCAGTTCTATTGATATTCGTCTGAAGAACGCCCCAGGGTCGAAACTTCCTTCTCGGTCTGGGTCGCTTACGACTAGTCAGGAAGCGGGGGTTCGGTCCATCACTATCACAGGAAATGACATTAGAGCGAATGGCGCATATGGAGTTACGATTTGGAGTGAACATCAGGCGGTGGCTTTACTGTCGGTGGTGGTGAGTAGGAACAAAATCGTGAATTGCAGGAAGGAAGGAGTGGCAGTGCGCCATTTGACTCTCAGTGAACTCAGCATTCAGTCCAATGACTTCAGTGCGAACCAAGGAACTGGCTGTTGGCTGCAAAAGGTATACAAACTGTACGCGGACAGCTCCATCACCTTGCGGTCAAACCGCTCTTTCGACTCCCACTCCGGCTACGGCATCTATCTGTACGACACAGCCGGACTACTTGAGGGAAACGAGTGCTACCAAAACAGCTGTAAGTGCTATTTAGTGGGCGGACTCATGATCGTCGGCTCTTCCAACAAGGACTCCGAGGCTCTCCCCCAAGACCTGCTCATATCCAACTCCTCTATATACTCAAACGGCGAAAACGGCATTACGGTCTTAGACTTCGCCAAAGGAACTGTGACAATAGAGCATTGCAAAGTATATGAAAACGCACATAGCGGGCTTTATCTCCTGCAAAGCCAGGAACCGCTGCTTAAAGGGGAAGTCCTTATTCGACATTGCGACGTGCAGAGGAACAGGCAGTATGGGGTGACGCTGTCGATGATAAAGTGCTGTGTGAGCGAAACGACTATTAGTGAAAACCAAGAAGGAGCAGTGTCACTGGATGAACGCAGCAAGCAACTACTGACCTTTACATCCCAGGACTCGGAGCAAGTGAGAAGTCGGGTGCAAGGCACGATAGGCGGGGACTGGGGGTCGCTGTACCCGGAGAAGCGAGGCTTTTGTGGACGCTCGAACTGCCAAGTCTTTTGATATGTATGAAAAGCAATTAAGTTAGTGAGTGCTGTGGGCAGGGTTGGTTGCTTGTGTGCATAACTGTACAGTTGCCCAGGACCTAATGTAGTGCTTCGCATACTATACAGCTTTAGGTCAATTACGGAAATACCAAAGTCTCTCCACAGTGCTCTATGGACCTATTCAATTTCCCATTTCCACACTCACCCTCCCACCCGAAGTCCTTCCTAGATTCTACTTCCTAATAACCTCTGTATGTCTGAGCCATTTCTTATCGCCGGTCGCTACACCCTCGGCAAGCCTGTAGGCAAAGGCAGCTTCGGGGAGATTTTCCTTGCAACAAGTATCAGCTCCTCCATCCAATACGCAGTGAAGCGAGAGCCCTTGCACTCTACCCACCCTTCCCTACCCAACGAAGCCAGAGTCCTCCAAGACCTACAAGGACTACTAGGCGTGCCGAAGCTGTACTGGTCCGGCAGTCAAGGCGAGCAGTACTACCTGGTTATGGATCTACTGGGACATTCCGTGGACGAGCTGTTCAAATCGAGTGGGGAAAGGGGCGCAGTGAGGACTACGGTGCAGCTGGGGGTGCAGGTGTTGGCGAGACTGGAAGATATCCATAGTCGGGGGTACCTGCACAAAGATATAAAGCCTGCCAATTGCTTGATGGGTAGGAAAGACAATGCAGCGCTTTTGTTCCTTATTGACTTTGGACTGTCTAAAAGGTATATGGAAATTAAGACCAGAACGCATATTGTGTATAGGGAGGGCAAGCCTATGGTCGGTACAGCCCGCTACGCATCCATCAATGCCCATGTAGGCATTGAGCAGAGTCGAAGAGACGACTTGGAGTCACTTTTCTACATGGTTCTGTACCTATTCACCGGGAAACTGCCCTGGCAGGGAGTAGTAAAAGGCCACAATCACGACAAAAACCACTTAATCGGACAGATGAAAATGAACATTTCCCCTCAAGTGCTCTGCAGCACTGCTCCTCCCGAGTTCCCTCAAATCCTCACATACATCCGCCAACTCAAGTTCGAACAGAAGCCGGACTACGCCTACCTGCGAGACCTTTTCAACCGCGCAGCTCAAAGAAGCACTCTACTGCCTAGGGTTTCCCGCTCCCGCAGAGCTCACTCACTGATTCCCTCGATCAGAGTGCGGAAGCAAAGTGATGACCATGTCCGGCTCAATCCTTTTGTCACTACTGAGACAGTTGCGCTCAGTCTGGAGGCGTCGGAATGTACGCTGAAGCGCACTTGCAAGGGGCCGGATTTGAGCGAGCGGGCGAGAGAGGAGATCGCGCGTCTGCATAGTGCGGAGAAGACCCCCGCCCCCCTCTGTACCATACATTAACAGTCGTGGTAATGGTGGAGCCTATGGACGTATTCGCCTCAGAGGCGAAAGACGGAGTGCGCTGCACGTGGAACTACTGGCCACCCTGCAAGTTGACAGCCACCCGCAATGTCATCCCTCTCTGCGCGCTCTACACGCCTCTCAAGCCCATCGAGAACATGGCCCTGGTTGAGTACCCTGCCGTGCTCTGTCCCCAGTGCCAAGCAGTCTTGAACCCCTCCGCAGTGCTGGACTTCATCGCCAAGACCTGGATCTGTCCTATCTGCGCTGCAAGGAACCGCTTCCCTCAGCACTACGCTCAGCACATCTCAGAAACCACCTTGCCTGCAGAGCTAATGCCCGCGCACTCCACAATGGAGTACATCTTGCCCCACTCCAACCCTATTCCGCCTATATTCGCCTTCGTGATCGACACTTGCTGCTACGACGACGAGCTCCAAGAGCTGAAATCCTCCCTCCAACAGGCTCTATATCTCCTACCCGAGGAGGCCTTGGTGTGTCTTATCACCTTTGGTAAGAACGCTTATGTGTATGATCTGAGCTGGACGGAGTGCACACGCTGCTATGCGTTTAAGGGCGATAAGAGCTATACGCTGCAGAATGTCAAGGACTTGTTGGGACTGGTGGGACATGACCCGAGGGGGATTCAGGCGGGGGCGAAGCGCTTCTTGATGCCGGTGGCGGAGTGTGATATGACTTTGACTGCTATTATTGATGAGATGAAGAGGGATGCGTGGCCTGTGCCTTCTGACTCACGTCCCTTGCGATGCACAGGAACTGCGCTATTTATCGCAATGTCTCTATTGGAGCTAGCCTACCCCCGTCAAGGCGCCCACATCATGCTGCTCACAGGAGGCGCCTGCAGCTACGGACCAGGGCGCATCGTCGGAGACAAGAAAGTGGACTCTATCCGTACTTACCACGACATTAAAAACGACAGTGCCAAGTACATGAAGCCAGCCATTACCTTCTATACAGCGCTAGCGCAGCGGGCAGTCGCCAATTGCCACTCCATCGATATGTTCATCTGCGCTATTGACCAGGTCGGACTGTTGGAGATGAAGTCGCTAGTGGAGCACACCAATGGCTACCTGATAATGACGGATTCCTTCACAAAGGACGAATTCAAGAGCTCTTTCAAGAAGATATTCGAACGGGACATAAATGGCGCTTTAAGACTGGCTTTCAACTCTGTAGTGGAGTTACTGCCCTCTAGAGACGTAAAGATCTGCGGAGCTGTGGGCCCTGGCGCTTCTCTAGGCAAGAAAACCGCCGCTTTCCTCTCAGACACTGAAATCGGAATGAGCGGCACTGTGGCCTGGACACAAGGCAGTATTGACACTAACACCAGTCTGGCCTTTTACCTGGACTTGGCCAATCAGAACCCGGATCCTGCTCGCAAGCGCTCGGCTCTGCAGTTCAAAACGCTCTACCAGCACTCCTCTGGCAAACAGAGACTTCGAGTCACCACCGTCACATATCCCATAGCAGAGGGCAACAACTTGGCTAAGTTCATAGCAGGCTTCGACCAAGAAAGCGCCGCAGTGGCCATGGCCCGCTACGCAGTGTTCAAGTCCGAAACCGAAGAGTCCATCGACGTAATTCGCTGGCTTGACCGGACCTTAATCCGCCTGGCTGCCCGCTTCGGAGAGTACCAGAAAGAACTGCCACACACCTTCCGACTGAGCAAGGAGTTCACTCTGTACCCGCAGTTCATGTTCCACCTGAGACGCTCGCAGTTTCTGCAGACTTTCAACGTGTCCCCCGACGAAAGTGCGTACTTCCGAGCGATCATTACAAGGGAAAACATCACGAACTCGCTGATCATGATCCAGCCTGCTCTGCTGCAGTACACCTTCAACTCTTCCTACGGACAGCCAGTGATGCTGGATATCGCCTCTCTCAAGAATGACACAATTCTGCTCCTCGACTCTTTCTTCGATGTGCTCATTTGGCACGGAGACACGATTGTGAACTGGCGGAAAGAGGGGTATGACGAAAAGCCGGAGTTCGAGAACTTCAGAACTTTGCTGCAAATGCCGTTGGATGACGCGAAGGCGATAATGGAGCAGCGCTTCCCAGTGCCGAAACTGACTATTACAGAGGTGGGGAAGGGAGGCGAGAGGAAGCTGAAGGCCAAAGTCAACCCCAGCCAGGGAGTCGCCAACAACGCCACTGTGGAGAACGGACTCTTCATCACTGATGATGTGTCCTTCAAGGTCTTCTATGAGCACCTGGTGAAGTTAGCAGTTCAAAGCTAGTTAAGTAGGCCGGAATAGATGCAGCCCAGTTGAGGTGTAGACGCACTACCATGTTACTAGGCTTTGAAGGTCAGAATCTTCAGTGGCACAGAGAGTTCTTCCTCTAACTGCGCATTCGAATCCGCAGATAAGTACTCGCTTTCATGCACTCTTTCTCTGGCGGAGGCACGGAGAGACAGGAGGATGTAAGCAGTGGGCAGCAGCTCGACGAGTCCGTAGTAGCACAGCATGAAAGCCACCCAGCTCCACTGCAGACTACTCACGTCGAAGACTAGCAGTAGACAGGGAAGTGCTGCTTTGGCTAGGAAGGATAGGGCGGACACTGAGGCTAAAGCCTGCACCTGAGTAGACCTTACTTTGCCGGAGATATTTTTCCCTTGGGAGAGGACTGCACTGAGACGCACAGCCAAAGTCTGTCCAGAGTGATACAGTGACAAGGACAGCGCCAGGCCCGACACTGCATACACAAAATAAAGGTTCCTACATCTCTCTTACTCCCACATTGGACGGAACGGTGCTAGGCCAAACCCACTATGGAAGTAATCGTTGATAATCAACACCTGCATTCCCACTGAGACAATATTGAAAGTGACAGCTACTGACAGCAGGGCTGTAGTCCTTTTCTTCTTAGAAGCCTCGGAGAGAGATGTATCTGTGGTCGTTATGGTCTCATACCTGTATGCAATTCACCAGAAGTAGGAGAAGGTCGATCCGAGGAGACTCAGTAAGGAGTTTGGGGCGATGTTTAGGTAGGCGTAAGTCTCACGGTCGAAATCAAAGGCGAAGTCGAGCAGCCAAATGGCTCGGAGAGCCGCTATCATTGATATCAACGCATAGAAAATTTTGACTCGCAGCAGCGACTCAGACCTCGGCATGCGACAGGCCTTGACCGCCTTCGCCACAGTGCACAGGAAGGCACAGCCATAGCCCAGAGCCAACACACTCAGTCCCACACAGTCACTGCTGCTGGGGCTGGCCTTGTCCATATAGTCGCTTTTCGACATTTCTGCCATACGCCCACTCTGTCTCTGGGTAATAAATGCGAAACTTGGCTTGGGCGCTCATTTTGGCGACTGTGGGGTGGAGTGCTAATGTGCAGATGACTATTCTTACAAGTTCAAGCACTCCAGTCGATATTTTATCTCAAGTTCCGACATATGAATCAGCCCTACGGACACTTCAAGGCCAATTTGCGGGTTTGGATTTGCTTCTTTTATGGGAGCATGTGGATTTGATGAGTAATCCTCTCGGAGATTTTCAGCCCAAAAGCTTAAATCCTGATTTCACGCGAGTTTTCTTCGATTTCACATTCGAAGCTTCTTATTCCCGCTATTTGGGCAATGAGGCCGCCTTAGCGGACATACTGCAGATAGTAGTGGGAAGACCTCCAGAAGTCGGGGAAATCCCAGGCCCAAATACACTATTTCTAGAACCGTCTCCACTGGACGAAGCTGTGATTTTGGCCTATCTGATTGCCTACTTTTCCTGGCGAAATATCGGCCTTCTCGTCACTCCCGACCCTTACAACCAGCAATCCGCCTCTTCCTTCCAAACCCTCATAACCGCCACAGGGGCCGAAGTGTACTACTCAGAGCTAATCACAGCGACTAAAGGACTTGCAAAGATCAAAGAGCAAATTGCTCTGACGAAAAGCACACGTGCAGCAGTGTTCGCCCTGTTTACAGACTCAGTGACTGCAGCGAAGGTAATGCTGAATGCGGATGAAGAGAGTCTGGGCAGCAGTGGCTTTGTGTGGGTGGTCAGTGCGCGAGGGATGAGAGACATGGCGGAACTTACGAAGTTTTCCAATGCGGATGTGAAATCGGCTCTTTTCGGCCTGTTGAAGACAGGGATTATTGGCCTGGTGGATACAGACATGGAGGGAACTGATTCCAGTGGGTTCTTAATAGGGATAGCGACTGCGGTAATACAGGCCTATGGAACTGGTGCTGTTAGTGGGAAGTCTATGCGTGCTTACTGTCTATCTAACCCTTTACTACTAGGCTGGGGACTCAATGTGCATTTCACCAGTTCAGGCTTCAGACAGCCGATTTACGTCCTGCGGAATATGGTAGACTTCGCACTTGTGGATGTGGCAGTTTGGGACTGGACAGCTCAAGTGATGAAGTGGAACGATAGACAGGTAGTGTGGCCTGGAGGAGGCACACAGGTCCCAAACGACTCTGTGACTGTTTTGACTATTGGGATCCTGGTGCCGGACACAAGTGCAGCCGGGACCACGGTAGCGCTAGGAAAGCAGATACGAACTGCAGTGGAACTGGCACTCCAAGAGGTGAACAACGGGGGACTACTGGGGTACGACTCTCTGCTTTCCCCAGTGTATTTAGACACAGCTGAGTCTGCCTCACTTGCTGCTCCCAACATGAACCGAATCGCCAGTTCCAATGTCCTCGGCTTCATTGGTCCTTTGGAATCCGCCCTAGTACTGCCATATCTCCAAGCCATTAAGTCGCTTCCCGACCCAAAGCCGCTGGTTTCCTATGGCGCGACTTCCATCAATCTCACAGACACGAATGCTGTACAGTTCTTTTTGAGGACTATTCAGCCGGATAACAATGAAGGTCTGGCGCTTGCTCAGTTCGCGAAGAAGAATGGATGGAAAAGTGTGGGAGTCGTATATACGGAGGATGACTATGGAAGAGGACTCTATTCCGGGTTTATGTCGAATATCGATGGATTTGGGATTAGCGTTGATAATGCAAAGGGAAAAAGAGCGATTTTCTTAGACGATACAGGGAGTTTAAAGCAAAAAACGAACGCTACACTTGATACAGCAGTCAGTGAACTGATAAGGAGTCAAGTGCGGGTAGTGGTCTATCTAGGCCACTGGAGACCCGGGGCTGAGCTGCTCCTTAGGGCGAGTCGCAAGCAACTCACAGGGCAGCTATACGTCTGGCTAGGGGCTGCTTGGCTTTCTCAGGACATTCTAGCTTCTATGCAACTTGTATATAGCTCGGAAGACTACCAAGCCTTGCTAGCTGCGTTCGAAGGCTGCTTTGCAGTGCGCCAACTGCCGCCTGTCGGCACTGCAGGCCAGGCCTTCGCTTCCTCGTTCCAAGCGGCCTACAGAGAGTTCCCCAGTACATTTGCACTTCTCGCCTACGACTCTGTGCTTCTCTACGCCCGGGCTATCGCTGCAATGATGGCCAGGGGTGAAGACTATCACCGCGGGAAATCTCTACTAGATGCACTGAGAACGACTGAGTTCCCAGGCGGTAGTGGCATTCTGCACTTCTCTGGCAACGACAGAACTGCGTACGGCTACTTAATTCTCCACTTCCAGTCCCAGCAACTTGCAACTGTATTCAGTTACGACCCGATAAGCACTACTATTTTCAACTCCACAGAAACAGCGGTGCAGTGGGCAGGGAACTCGCCCCCGGCTGACAGCTTTGCAGCCTACAGCTGTCCCTTTCCACAACACATGGTCACTATATCGCTTTCAGGCGTGGGAATAGTGATTGCAGTGGGTGCAGTCCTATTCACACTTACACTTGGCCTGAGTCTCCTCAGCTACCGCAAGTGGAAACTCATCGAAATCCGGCCTATCAGTCCGCACACTCGCAAAACATGGAAAGACTTCTTGATGCAAATCGGGATAATAATCGAGTTTTTCCAGCTATTGGCCTTAGCGCCCTCTTTGCCAGTGCTGCAAACAGTCCTAGACGCTGTGTCGAACCTGGCTATGCTGGACCCTATGAAACTGCTGAACCTGCCGTCTCCGATATATTGGGTCCAGTTGAGTCTGATTTCGGGACTGTGTGATGTGTGGTTCCTACTGGTGCTGCTGATTATGGTCAATGCGGAACGCTGTTTGGTGTCTTTTCCAGGCGTAAAGCGCATTTTGGCGATGGTTTCAGACCTGTATTTACCTATAGTTGGGAATTTGCTCTTTTTCCCGTTTCTTTCCCAGCTACTGGACGCTATCGTGTGTGACCATATGGTCCTGGGCAGTCCCTTCGTGTGGCGAGACTGCTACATGTCCTGCTGGACCTCACAGCACGCTCCCTACGTGGCCATCTGCCTAACTGCAGTATTGTGCTATGTGCCTCTGGCTGCCTACTCCCAGCCCATGTGGCAGCAAGCCGACACAGACGTCAATCTAATGATGAAGCCTCTTTTCCTGCTGTATCAAACCTGCACCCAAGTGCTGCTCATAGCCGTGGGGAACTCTCTGCGCGGAACTAACGAAATCGCACACGGCTGTGTCTTCACAGTGCTAATGACAGCTTATAGCGGCATTTCCGTGAAAGTCCGGCCTTTCAACTACCACCGCTGCAACTTGTGGGAAATCATATCACTGGTCAGTGTGACAAGCTACTCCTTCATAGCCACTGTATCGAATGCCAAGGCTCCTACACATGTCGGGTGGTTTATTGGCCTGGTAGTTGTTTGGGGTTTACTAGGAATTTTGGCTTTCGGCCTGCAGTGCTGCTATTTCCCCAGTCTTTTCCGCCCGCCTGACGGAGTGACAGGCAGGAACACTGTGCCTGCAGCAATGAGCAGACACCTACGTCAGCCCGCAGTAACCCCTGCCACTGAGATTCAGAATTACGAAGAACCCAGTCCTCCGGATGTGACTCCCTGTAGCGAAGTCTCACTTTCCCCCATTTAATTCGACTAATGCTACTAGGCCTCTTTCTGTTGGCAGGCGTTACTGCCCTCGACCTGCCCGTGGTTCTGCTGACCAGCACCAACACTCCAAAGGACGTAGTCACCAGAGTCGTGACTGACCTTGAGGCAATCGCCAGTCTCAAGCCGGAGCAGTACGAAGTGCTGACCTACTGGGAACACATAGACAGGACTGACCCAGACTTCGTCCTACCAAGTGCTCTAGCCATAGAAGGCCTGCTGGTCGTCCTGGACGCTACGTGTGATCCGGCCTTTTCAGGCTATCTCGCGTATCAGGCCTATGAACGGGACTTGCTGCATGTCGTAGTGGAGCGGTCAGCTACGGCTGGAGAGACTCCAGGACCCAATTCTCTCTTTCTAGAGCCCAGTGTAGTGGCACAGACTCAGGCTTATACTGATCTGATGAGGAAATTCGGCTGGTCGCAGCTCAGCTTGTTCTATGACTCTCAGCCCACCAACATCCTTCGCGCTCATACATTCAAAGAAGCCGCCCTTCTAGCCGGGGGCACACTCCTAGACGAAGACCAAATCGACTTCCAGGCCAGCTCCACTCTCCACTACATCGAAGCCCGTCTCCGAATCACCAAGTACTCAGGCGGCAGCGCAGTCTTCATCTTCGCCAGTTCAGTCATAACCGCGCAATTGCTCCTGGCTGCTGACGAAAATGGCATTGGAGGCACTGGCTTTGCCTGGGTTAGTAGTGAGGAGGGGATTCTGGGAGCTGCCAATATTGCGAGATTGTCGAATTCGGATGTAGCTACGTTCAGATTTGGACTGTTGAAGACGGGGTTAGTGGGGATGGTGAACTCGGATTTTAGCCTTTTGGAGGACAATCCTGCTTATTACTACAGGAAAATCGTCCAAATAGTCGCTAAATCGCTTCAAATTGGCTTAAAAGGCGGCCAATCTGTGCGGACTTATATCGCGTCCTACATCGATGCAGGCGACTTTCCCTTGCAATTTGGAGCTGACGGCTTCCGAACTGCGGCTCAAACGCTCCTAAATATGGTCAATTTTTCCCTTTTTGCAGTGGGACACTGGATTCCAGGCCTCATTTCGCTTGATTCCAACCCAATTACTTGGCCTGGAGGCGGTCATCAGGTCCCAGACGACCGGGTATCGATCCTGCAACTGGCTGTATTATACCCAGCGACTGATTATAAGGGAAATAAGCTGTCTATAGGCCGATCGATAGTCAATGGAGTCGATTTAGCCCTTCGAAATGCCAATAAGTCACTAAAGACTTTGGCAATTAGTGCAATTTACCTAAATACCGCGCAGTCATATATGCTGGCTGCTGCCAATATCCGCTCCATCGCGAACACGAATGTACTGGGACTGCTGGGACCCTTTGTCTCAGACCTGGTGCCTGCCTACCTTGCAGCCCTGCGGATGCTGCTGGATGTGAAGCCGTTAGTTTCCTATGCAGTTTCCTCTGCCAACTTCTCAGACCCGCAGACAACTCCCTTCTTTCTCAGAACTATGCAGCCGGATGGCATGCAGGCCGCTGCTTTGGCGCTGTTTATCGACTTCTCCAGTTGGCAAAGAGTCGCAGTGGTCTATTCTCAGGACGACTACGGCTACGGACTCTACTCCAGCTTCCTTTCCAACGCAAATCAGCTCAAAATCTCCATCGAAAACCCTGAAAACGCTCGCCAACTCGACCCAGGCACCGACGGACAGCTGACCGCCAGCTCCCACCGCAGCATCGCAGCCGCCATTCAAGGCTTGATAGAGACTCAAATGCGAATTGTGGTGTATTTAGGCTCCTGGAGACTAGGAGCGGAGTTGGTGCTGGCAGCCAGTAGGAAGCAGCTGACTGGGAGTTTGTATGTGTGGATGGGACCGATGTGGATTTCGGAGGAAGTGCTTGTGGCTTTGAAGGAAATATACATTCCGGAGGACTATGAAGAACTGGTAGATGCACTGGAAGGCTGTTTTTCCCTCGGTAATACAGGTCCGCAAGGAGAACCCGGCCTGCAATTCCTCAATAGCTACAAATCCGCCTACAGCGGGGAGCTGCCAGACGTATATGCAATGCTCGCCTACGACACAGTGACTCTCTACGCAAGCACAATCGCCAACATGGCCTCACGAGGCGAGGACTATTTCAGTGGGAAGGAACTGCTGGAGGCACTGAGGAACTCGGCGGTGGTGGGAGCCAGCGGGCCGATCCACTTTTCCACCGGGACAAATGACCGCAGTGCTTACGGATTTATGGTTCTAAACATGCAATCCGGCCGTTTAATCCCTGTGTACACCTTCGAGCCTTTGAGCTCCACAACCTTCATACCCACCGCCAACCCTGTAAAGTGGGCAGGCGACGACATGCCGGCCGACAGCTTCGACCCCTACAGCTGTCCTTTCCCCCTACACATGGTCCACACTTCCCCCACAGGTCTAGCAGTGGTGATTTCCCTGGGCTTCGGCTTGTTCCTGCTCACACTCGGACTCAGCCTGTTCAGCTACAGTAAGTGGAAAATGGTCCAAATCACGCTGATTGAAAGCCATGTAAAGAAGACGTGGAGAGATTCACTAGTGGAACTGACCATTTGTATAGAGTTTCTGCAGCTACTGGCCCTAGCGCCCAAGTTCGCATCTGTGCAAATGGTGCTGAAAGACCTGTCCAAACTAGTGATGCTGGACGTGATGAGTGTGTCCACAATATCGAAAAGCAAGGGAGAAACGAGCGGCTACTGGATGCAGTTGACGGCCATATCAGTGCTGTGCTACGTCTGGTTCCTCGTAGTCGTGCTAATCGCCCTAAACGCTGACAAGTACCTAAAGGCAGTTCCAGGAGTGTTTCGAGTGTTTACAGTGGTAACTGGCATTTACCTGCCCTTAGTCGGCAACTCCCTTTTCCTCCCTTTCCTAACTCTCCTACTAGACGCCTTTGTATGTGACCATCAAGCCCAGGGCCAGGCGTTTGTATTCAGAGACTGCTACATGCCCTGCTGGACCTCTGCACACAATGGGTACATTGCTATGGCGGCCATTGCTGTGTTTCTCTTCGAGCCTTTGGCGGTGTTTTCGAGGCCGATGTGGCAGCAGTCGAAGTTGGGATTGAATTTGATGCTGAAGCCGCTGTTTTTGCTGTTCAAAACGTGTATTCAAATACTGTTAATTGCGGTGGGGAAGTCGCTGCAGGGCACGACGCCGCTTGCGCATGGGATAATCTTCACTCTGTTGATGTTTGCGTATTGCTTAGTGGCTATACGAGTTTTACCCTTCAATTACCACCGCTGCAACCTCTGGGAAATCGCGACTCTCCTGGCAGTGCTCTACTTCTCCCTAATCGCGACCTGTTCCCAGACCTACAGACCCGAAAACATCGGCTGGTTCATAGGCCTACTAGTAGGCTGGGGTCTAATCGTCCTAGCAGGAGTTGGAATCCAGTTAAAGAAGTTCCCAAGTCATTTCCGACAAAAAGGGCAATTCCGGGCCCGACCATTAGTAGCAGTTTTGACCGGCAGATCGCTGAGTCCGAGGGTAAACATGCCTCAGCCGGAAGGGGACGACTTGAATGTAATGCAGCCTTCGGAGTCGCTGGGAAGCCCGGTGCCCTCGCCGACTCCTGAGGAGAAGCCTGACACGGAAAGGAGTGACTTGGAACTGAGGCCGCAGTTGAAGGAGGAAAGCAGCTTGCAGAGTTGAAAGGACTAGTTAGGTTTCTGGGCTAATGGTAGGTGGGAAGTAGGGAAAGTGGACATTGCTTTGGGCGGATAGTCGAGAAAGCTTGGGGAATAGGAATTTAAACTCATCTAAACACACATTTCGAGGTTTGAGGCTCTGTGGCGATAGCCTGGGGCCTGTTTGTCCATTTTGATCCTATAGTTCGGCAGTTACCCAGGCCTAATCACCCAAAGCCACACACCGCCTCTAGACCAAGCTACCCAGCTCCTCTCAAAACCTTAGCCAGTGCCCATTTCCCAGTCCTTCAGGTCTGTAATGGACAGATATGGGTAGTGAACTTAATCGCCAAGCAATGGTAGTAATTCGAATGCGGCTTTGTTGGTTGTTGCTTGGAGTGGCTCTGGTGGCGGCAGGCGAACTCCCTGTCGGCCTAATCACCAGTACAAGTACAACTCCAGAGACTCTCGAGCGTCTGGTGAATAACGTCTACGGCGTGCAGCGGCACATCGAAGCCGTGCTCGGCCTCCCGCAGCCCATCCACCTCTACTGGGAGTTCGTCAACCTGACAGACTCCGCCATGGACTTCTACTTCCCACAAGTGATCCTAGACAAAGGCATCACAGTCTTCCTAGACGCCACTAACAGTCCGACTTACTCGCAGTACCTCGCCTATGAAGCCTATGTCATGGACCTGCTGCAAGTCATCATGGACCGGCCGATCGACGAACTCAACGGAGAAATCCCGAGTCCCAATACAGTCTTCATGGAGAATAGCTACGGCACGGAAGGCCTGGCTTTCGCGGAGTTGGTCAAACACTTCGGATGGGTGAATTTGGGACTGATGTACAACCAAGACTCCAAGAACATCGACATGGCTGCGAAGTTCAAGCAAAGGCTGGGCTCTGCAGTCAACATCCTGGACGAAGTCATCGTGGACGCCTCGGACAAGTTCGCAGACACGCGGATTCAGCAGCGACTGGCGAGCACTACGAAGGACTCTGGAGCACGCATTATCCTTGTCTTCGCGGATGCGGTCACTGCTTCTCAGTTCCTGAATGCAGGGGACCAGAGTGTGATGGGCGGGTCGGGGTATGCCTGGCTGCTGAGTAGTGAAGCAATGCTCAACATAGGGAAAATCGCTAAGTTGTCGAATGCGGACGTGGATGCTGCGACTTACGGAGTGGTGAAAACGGGCGCTCTCGGGTTTCTGCAGGAGGACGAGTCCTATGCGTCCCAGGAGCCAATGTACCTCTACACCTGCGCCCTGACGCTGATTTCCAAGGCTTATCAGAGTCTAAACGGCTTTTCAGCTCAGTCCCTTTCCGGACTCGCCCTCAGACAGTACTTCCTTTCGTCCCCCTCGACTCCCTCCCTCCCCTTCCCAGTCGTCTTTTCCTCAGACGGCATCCGAGCTCCGAAGTACCTAATGTACAACGTAGTGGACTTCGGCCTGTATGAAATAGGCTATTGGGACTCACTTACGAACCAACTGGTATCCAATGGTCGGCAAATCGTATGGCCGGGGACTGACAAGGTGGTGCCCAATGACAAAGTGCCAGTCATCAAAGTCGCACTGTTGTACCCGAAAACAGACGCAAATGGGAATAAATACCACCACGGCCAGGCCATTCTTAATGGCTTCAACATGGCTCTAAACGAGATTAACGGAAATGCAGTTGTTTTGTCCAAATACCAACTTTCAGCAGTTGCGCTGAACACTGCCATGTCCACCGCTCTTGCAGCAATTAACGTCAAATCGCTATCAAACGTTAACATTTTGGGCTTCGCCGGACCTTTGACATCCAGCGAAGGTATGGCTTACATCGACGTAGTGATGCAGATGAGCGACCCTAAGCCTGTGGTTTCCTACGGCGCAACTGCCACCAACCTAACCTCCACTGACAAATACCCCAGATTCATGCGAATCGTGCAGCCTGACGGACTGCAGGCAGTGGCAGTTGCTATGTTCCTACAGCAGTATGGCTGGAAGCGGGTGGGAGTCATATACACGAATGACGACTATGGCATAGGTGTGTATAACAGTTTCCTCACAAATGTCCAGACCCTCGATATCACCATCGCAAACACTGAAGCAAAGCGCATCATTACGCCTGCAGGCTTCGATGATGAACTGACTCCGCAGTGCTTGGCGGACATTAAGGCGACTTTGATAGACCTTGTGCAGCAGCAAGTCCGCATTATCGTCTACTTAGGTTCCTGGAGGCCGGGAATAGAGATGCTTCGGCAGGCTGTGGACAAGGAGCTAGTGGGGACCAAGTACGCCTGGGTTGGGGCTATGTGGGTGTCGCAGGAAATAATCGATAACTTGCCTAAGCTGTATCCTGAAGACTATGAGGATATACTGGACGCTTTAGACGGCACAATCGCCCTGTCCGACTTAGGAGTCCAGAGCACTTCCGGCGATGTGTTCGAAAAGAAGTACAAAGAAATCTACAAAGAGCCATACACCGTCTACTCCATGCTGGCCTACGACTGCGCCTATCTCTACGCCATCACCATCAACTCTATGGTCGAGCGCGGCGAAGACTTCAACAACGGCAAAGACTTGACGGATGCACTCAGGGCTGCGGACTTCACAGGAGCGAGTGGTAAGGTCAAGTTCTCTGAAGGGACGAATGACAGAAGTGCATATGGATACCTGATTATGAACTACCAAGTCGATACACTCATCCAAATCACTCAGTACGACCCCTTGAATCCGAACATGTTTTCTAACGGCACTGCTGCGAATGCGGTGAAATGGTACCACGACACTTCGCCCCCGGACGACTCTTTCGCTGCCTATGACTGTCCTTTTTCTCTGCACATGGTCACTATCTCAGTCAACGGAGTCCTCATTGTAATTGCTATAGGCGTGTCTTTGTTCCTAGTCACGCTCGGACTCAGCATATTCAGCTACAGGAAGTGGAGACAGGTGGAAATCCAGCCGATCACCGAGGCAGTGGTGCGGTCCTGGAAGGACACCATGGTGCAAGTCACAATCGCTATCGAGTTCTTCCAACTAATCGCTATCGCGCCCACTTTCAAGTCGCTCCAAATCGTGATTGAAAGCGCTTCCAACATATTCATGATCGACGCAATGCGCATCGCTCAGCAGAACAAGCAAGGCTATTGGTCGGAACTGGCGGCTATTTGCGGGCTTTGCTACCTCTGGTTTGTCCTTGTGGTGCTCATTATGATGAACGCGGAGACGTGGATGAAGCGGGCTCCTTTCTGCCAGCGGCTTTTAGCCCTGTTCAACAGTCTCTATCTGCCGTTTATTGGAAACACGATGTTTTTGCCGTTCACCGCCTTGCTAGTGGACGCATTCATTTGCGACCACACCGCGCAGAAGCACGCATTTGTATGGAGAGACTGCTACATGAACTGCTGGGGCGACGAACACTACCCCTACATCGCCATGTCCGCACTGGCAATCGTCTGCTTCGAGCCAATTGCTGTCTTTTCCCGGCCCTTGTGGCAGCAGGCGAAGACGGGACTGAACATCATGTCGAAGCCGTTCTTTTTGCTGTTCAAAACTTGCATTCAAGTGGTGCTCATTGCGGTTGGGAAGTCGCTGCAGGGTACTTCGCCTATTGCGCACGGAGTCGTGTTTTCCATTTTGATGCTTGCTTTCACTATTGTCACTTATCGGATGAGGCCGTTTAACTATAACCGGTGCAACTTGTGGGAAGTTTCGTCGCTGTTGGGCGTGTTTTATATGGCGTTTTTGTCAACTATCTCGCTTGCCGGAAACGCAGCCCACGTGGCCTGGTTCATCTGTCTAATGGTGGGCTGGGGCGCTATCGGCGGCGTGACCTTCCTCATCCAGCGCAAATTCATGCCCAACATGCTCGTCCCCCCCGGCGGCATCAAGAACAAAAGAAAGGTGTACGACGCCCTCGCAATCGGCAGACATCTCCGAGACGCTAGTTCCCTGGACAACTCCCAGGCGGAGTTGAAAGTGGGGCCCGCGGCTCCAGACGTGTCCCTCGCTGACAAGTCTGGAAACGATGACGAAGCCCGGCAGGGAGGGGGGATGAAGCCTTCGGAGGACAAGGAAAGAGTGGACGCTGACCATAGCGAGCCGCCCCAGTAGTCCAGCTAATCCATTTCCTCGTAGTTGTTAGTCTAGAGGGTGGAAATCGCTTTGGCTTCCGCAGATGCGGCAAATGACGGAGCCGAAATGGTGTTGTTGGGTGTCGATGCACTCTGCACACAACTCGTGACTGCAGGCATACAGAGGAAGTGTCCTGCGGACTTCGGCGTGGTGGCAGGCCACACCTGCAGAGCGCCTCAGTGCCTCGATTGTCGGGTGTTCCTTGCTGGCCAGCAGCTGATCCTTGATGAGGGAGTCGGGGCAAGTGGGACAGACACCTTTGCGGAAACAGGCCTGGGAGCAAACTGCGTGCAGCTTGAAATCGCACTTTATGAGGAAAGCCCGGTCCCCCCACTTCCGCATCTCCTCGCTATTCCTTCTGTGCACAAATACGTTCTTTTCGCAGAAGCAACATCGAAGCAAGTAGCACTTCTCTGAGAGTAGTCTGTGGCTTAGACACAACGGCCACTGTGCCGTGGTATACACAGGCACCAAACTCACACACACCAACTCTGCTATTGCGTCTGCCAGCGCCACACACACTTCAAATGCACTTCCTTGGCTTGCTCTGCATCTTTCCTTCAACTCACTAATGATTTCCAACCTACTCTGTCCGTTAGACTCTGTACCCCTTGCTATCAGTTCTTCCTCGAGTCTGTTACAGGACAGACAAATAGAGTGGCTGAAAGTACAGCTAGGGAAGTACTGGGAGATATGCTTGGTCTGGCACACTTCATTGCAGAAGCCGTGAGCTTTGCAGGCCAGTAGCAGGGCTGTGTCGGGCAGATCACCCCTACATTCCATACATTTCAGCTCCTCTAAGGCTGAAGATTGGGACATTTGGCACTTTGGACAGCTGCTGTAAGTGCTTTGACAGTGAAGACAAGCGAAATGCCCGCAAGGAAAGCGCTGAACTGCCTCCAGGTCCCTGCATAGGCTGCATTTTGGGTCGAATTCGCACTTTACAGTCAAATTCTGTATAGTGAGCAAGTCTTTTACCTCGCTTTCCTTCCAATTTGGGTACTTTTCAATGCTTTTATTCAGTTTTCCCACTAATTGCGGCTTTCGCTCCTTCCTCACTCCTCTCAGCCAGAGCACCACTTCCTCATATCTCAACTCTTTCACCTTCTTTACGATTTCCTCTGCCAAACTCGCATTTTCCCCTGTCCAAACCGCGTCTTTTTGCCTGAAAATATCCCTTAAGGCCGCATGCCGCTCCACTGTTTCCTTCAAATCCAAGAAAGGACACAACTTGACAGTCCCCTGCGAGGTCAAATAGACAGCATTGATAGGGAAAGAGTAGTCAGGGACAAGTGCTTCCGCAGAGCTTAGTGCAGTTAGCACCGAGTCAATAAGGTCCAAAACTGCCTCGAAGCCCCAATTCCCGCCTTTCGGACTGAACATCTCCGCTAGGCATTGAGCGGTTTCCGTGAATTGCGCATTGAAGAGGAAGGCTTCGCCGTCTTGGTCGAAGGTGCAGTGCTCAGGGGTAAGAAAGGTGGAACTAGGGTTAGAGGTGAAGTAAGCGGAAAGCCCCTCATAGTAGTCCTTTGCCTCGAGGTCCGCTGCGTGTAGGCGAATGCTGACCTTTTTGCCCTCTACAAATCCCGGCTTGGCCATATATAAGTTGTATTCGCTCGAAATTGCTACTTTTCGCATGCGATTTCAGGCTGTTTGTCTCATATATTTCAGTAGTAGGACCATTTAGTCGTATATCATGGAGAGTATCCAATAACTCGGCTGGAAACCGAAGCTAAGGGGATATTTACATACATCAAATCTGATTTCTGCATCCTAACAGTCTGCAAACCCTTAATTTCTACCATAAATCCCTCAAAAGCAGCCAAAACTCTCCAGTTAGTACCCAAAACTAGAGAACTAAGGCTCCTCACTATCCGAGTACTCGTTAGAGTCGTCATTTCGGCCTACAGAGGCAAAAGTCTTCCTATTTAGCCTGTATCCAGGCAGGTTCTCCACGCCTAGGTCAGAACTCAGGTCTGAAATCGGACTAATAATCCGTTTATAAGGGAAATTATAGGGAAATAACAGTGAAATATCCTCAAAATAGCTTGATTTGCCTATAAAAGGCAGAGCACGGCAGCTAGGATACAGCTTTCTCTGTGGGTCCATAGCGACTGTGGGTGCACAGGAACTGGGGAACGGAGGTCTGCAGCGGGACAGGGCAAAAGGAAGCCTGCAGAAGGTACAGGACATAGCTTTTGTTTATAGAGTTAATCCGTGTGGCTGGTTTGGGCGCTAAATATGGATGTGTTGCACAAGGATAGTCCAGGAAGACGCAGAATTGCCTGCTTGGGGTAGATTTAGAGGAAAACAGGGTCGGAATAAAGGCGACTTTAGTGTCCTTTTGAGCTTTTTTAGTCTTTAGATTGCATTTTGTGCATCTATTTAGCCCCTTCGAGTGCATCTTTCAGACCTGATCTCTCCTTCCAATGTATGCATGTGTACTGCAGTTCTCGCTCAGATGCACAGTCCCTGAGTCCGCCTGCCCACAGCTGTAGCTTCCTGCACATGCAAATAATGTCTCTCCCACAACGGCCACCCTACCGAGTCCGGCACCGCACCATCCGCACTCTGAAGATCACAGCAGACTCTCACAAACTAGGAATGATCCGCGGCCAGAGCGAGCCTCTGCACAGCCAAAGACCTTCCCTGCGGACGGCGGGGCAGAAAATCATGCTCAAAGCCAGTGCAGCCGCTGTGCCCATTGTGCACAAGCGCAGTGCACTGGACTTGCCCTATACAGACGTGCAAGTCACTCCTACAGAAGTCCGAATCAGGCCGAAACCGCAGGGCAAACAGCCGCAGTTGACTACTTCCTTCCTCAGTAGTCCGGAGTTCCCTAGTGACTCGAGAACTTTGACTAAGTTTGAAGCGGCTGTGATGGAAGTGGAAGCGAAGTCGCTGTTGGAGCTGAGCAATGAACTGTTCCCGGACGACCCGTTGGTCCTGGAACTGCCTGCGGACGCTTACAAGGCTTCGTTGCCTGCTCGGCTGGTCTACGAAGTGCCTTCCCAGCCCTTGCCTGTCCTGGACTACTCCTCTATGCCTGGCAAGTCCTATCGTGCGGCTAAGTCTCAGCGCACTCCCAGGCGTGATCTACCCAATTTGCTGGACTTCGACCCCTCGTCGATGCTGCAAATAAACGCCAAAGCAGTGAGCGACGCTCGCTCCAGCATCCTCGTGCACACCGCTGACACTCTCATGAAGCCCCGCCGTCCCAACCCTATTCCCGCTGTAGAAAAGCGAGGCCCGCTCACCGCTTTCGAACTCTCACTGGGACTGAAGCAGTTAGAAGTCCAGTCCAAGCCCCACTGATCGCTTTCCCTTAAGTATGTCCTTAGCTGCTTCCCGCGGGGAAATATAAATGAAATCCGCCAGCGAGGGAAGTGACATCGAAGCCGCGGACTCCACAACTCCCAGTCTATTCTGTAACTCCCACTCAGCTGCTTTGACCAGTTCGCACCCAGACCTCAGCACACTGGTGAAGTCCTGGTACCACGTCTACAAGTCCAATTCCGACACTGCACTCGAGGAACTACTTGATTTCGTGCTGAGGTCGAGTGGACTGCCAGCTGGGAGTGTGACGGCGGAGGGACTGGGCAGGGAAGCAACGAAGGATACACTAGTCAGACTGGAGGGAATGGCGGGAGAGATACAGACTTACCCTCTGATGAGTGGGCAGAAGCAGCTGAAGAACTTCTTCGTGGACTTCCAGTACTTCTGGGTGTACTTGGTAGGGGAAAGTGGGGAATATCTGTATGATGGAGTGGTGCTGGACTTCATTGTCAACTGGCTGTGTGCTTTGTCACACAGTAAGTTCCGTCCTATCAGACACACCAGCACTGCTGCTTTGTTCGCCATTGGCCAGGCGCTCACTGACGTACTGACACACGAAGACCTCAACTTCGGCCGACTCCAAGCCTTCATCGACTCCGAAACCGGCTCAACCCGCCTCGCCCGTCTGCACACCCAGCAAAGCGAAGTGAAGGAGAAAGTCGCAGTCCTGCGCACAGTCATCGACTCCCTCGTAGGAGACGTCCTCAGCTACCGCTGCAAGGACGTCATGGTGGAAATCCGGTCTTTGTGTGCGCAGTACCTGGGGACGCTGATGAGCAAGTGTCCTTCTACGTACATCAATGAGAAGACGCTGGGTTACTTGTCGCTGATGCTGTATGACAAAAGCGGGGATGTGCGGGAGCATGTGCTGGACTACTTGGGGAAGTTGTATGCGGCAGGGGAGGGGGTTGGCAGGCTGATGCAGCCGTTTACAGAGAAGCAGAGGCTGAGACTGGTGGAAGTTTGCCATGACATTGAGCCCCGCTGCTGTGTGCGCGCTCTCAAGATATGCAGTGAACTCAACAGACAGGGGAAGCTACACAAAGACGAAAAAGACCTTCTGAGCTACCTTCTCTGGGTCGAAGAAGAAGAAGTCCGCAAAGCCGCAGCCGACTTCATCTCCACCTGGCTCTTCCAGCCCTCAGAAACTGCCAAATCCGGGGCAGAGCTGGACCAGGGCCGCCACTTAGACGCAGAAACTACCCTATTGGCCTTTATTCGCTTCTTCAAGGACTATGGAGGCGCACTGGGGTTCAGAGTGAAGTTGATGATGCAGGGCTTTTGGGACAGAGAGGAGGCAATTAGGAGGTGGGAGGTGTATTGCGACTTGCTGCAAAGGGGAGGACGTGAAAACGCGACCGGTTTAAGTCCCCCGGACGCCCTAATTCTGCTGCAAATGGTCCACGCAGCGCTGGAAATGCTGGGAGAAGGGGGCAAACACGCCAACAAAACTCGCTTTTCAGACCTCAGCTGTCTTTTTTTCGAGCGCGCCTCCCAAATTTTACCTCTATGCAACACTTTACCGCTATTACAAGCCTTTGCGCAGGTTATTTCCGCGTTGGATTTGAGTCCTATATCCTCGAAAGACCTCAGAGGGAGCGTTTTGACGCTGGTTGAGGACCTGAAGCAGCTCTTTGAGCGGCAGAGTGACGCAGACTTGCTGCAAAGTGTGGTGAAGTGTATGGAGCACCTCTGCAACCACCCCCACCCCTTGCAGAAAGAGGCGAACGAAGTGCTGTTGAAGACGGTGGACGAGGTGGCGGAGGCCTTCAGAGAGCAGCTGCAGCGCTATATCCTGGAAGACGAGGAGGAGAAGTGCTTGGAAGTGACACTGGCGAGGGTGGCCGCCCTGAGTTCCATTCATGACCTAGTGGATGAAGTGGGCACTGAAGGGCTGGAAGGGGTGTGCTCCCTGGTGGGCAGGTACCGAACCCAAGTGATCCAGTCCCCAGGCCACGCCTGCTCCGCCCTCAAAGTCCTCTTCTTCCACCACCTCTGGACCCTGCACCGGCTCACCCTGCAGCCCGAGGGCCTTGCAGCCTACATCCAACTTCGCAACACCATAATAGAGGAAATTGCAGCCACCCTCCAGACCCGCACCGCAGCCTCCAAGGTGAAGGACACAGCCTTTACCCTGCTGTGTGAGACAGTCATGGTGTGCGCTGGACAAGCTACTGAGGGGCAGCCTGTCTATTTCGCGGTGGAAGGGCAGTTGATAAGAGTTCTATGCGACTTCACCAGTGAAATCCAGGTGAAAGCCGAGGTGCCGGACTACCTGCGTCCTCCGAAAGCCTTTACAAAGCTGTCGATCAAGTGTGAGGCTCCCTGTGAAGATGCGGATTCAAGGGCTATTGAGCTGATTTACCTGCTTTCCCGCATCATCTGCAACTGCCCCTCCGTCACTTTATCCCAACTACCGTCTCTCTATATCGCTTTATTCGGGAATTCCCCTCTAAAGTCCATATTCGCTCAGGTAAAACAGGTCGTCAGCTACCTCCGCAATAGAGACGCGACCCAGGCCGGGCCTTTCCGCGACAAACAGGTCTACTTCAGTATTCTGCTGGACTCCTTGATCAGGGCTGCGGAGCAGAGAAACGCTGATTCTATGAGTGGATTGAGGGAGTTGGCGAAAAGACTGGCTAGTTTGCAGGGAATTGGACTGTTTAAGCAGAGACAGGCGGCGGGGTTGAAGGAAATGATAGTTGATGGAGTCAAATTTGGCCTGGCGAGTATGGATAATGTCTTTTTCCTGGAGGCGATAACGGCTTTTCTGACGAAGGGGTTTCTGAACCCCAAGCAACTAGCAGAGATTTGGGACAAAGTGAAGAAGGAAGTGCAGGCGACCAAGGCGAAGGTAGAGAAAGAAGCCCCAGGCAAGCTAGACGTCCTGCAGGACTTAACCAACTTCCAGTCCCTCCTGCAAAAGCTGGTACCCACTATATAGGCCGGTCAGAAGACGGAAGTGGCTCCCTCCAGCAGCAAGCGACCGAAGCCTCCCAGCTCCCCCAAAAGCCACGCCTCAGTCAAGCCAGACCCCGCCCTCAAGCCCGACCCCGACCCTGCAGTCCGCCAGCTGGACTTCGAACAGGAAGAAAGTCACCGTTCCAAGCGCAACTCCACCTACCAAAAGGCTCTATTGGAGGCTGACCCTATTGAGGCCACAGGGTCCGTAGCGACCCCTGGCAAGCGGAAAAGTCGCACTCCGATGCAGGACGAGGAGGGCGAGATCGAGGAGCCGGTGGGCAGAAGCAAAAAGTCTGCAGTGCGTAGACGCAAGCAGCACTAATTCTGTGTAGGCATTCAAGCTTAGAAGGTGGTTGGACTGAGGGAAAGGTAGGGCCTATTTCATCGTTAGCTGGTAGTCGGAGTCGGCTTCAGGCTGCACCCAGAGGAAACTGGCTTGGTGAGTGGTTTCGTAGTCGCCAGTGCTGCTGCCCAGGTAGGTGTTCGTGCCTTTCAGCCGCTTTAAAGTGCCTGCATCAAGTTGATTCCGTCCATACGCCGGAGGCGGACTATGCGACGTAGTCTGGTACTTCGCAGGACTAAACCCATACTGGAAATGCGCAGCAGTGATGTCCCTGCGTCTTTCCTCACTCAAAAAGGCAGGCACTCCAGTCCGCTCCCCATAGCGCTGTGAAGCCAAGGCCCAGTCTCTAGAGTCGCTCCCTACCTGGAAATGGTGCTGGCGGATATCCGCCGTAATGGCTTCTGGCAGTTTATTGGGCTCTGCTCCTGTGAAAGGCTTGAAATCGGACCGAGTCACAGAGGCTGGACTGGGACTAGTGCCGGACCCTAGTGCGAAATTGGACTTCTTGTCGGAGTTTCGGTCTCTTTGGGGCAGCGAAAGGTCGGGGGACTTGGGTAGATACTTGTCTCCATAGGTCGTTTTATAGGATACGCTATCCGCCCCTAGGACAAAGTTGCACTTTCGGTAGTCCGCTTTCCACTTAACCAACGGAGCCGCCTGAGTACTCGCCCTCAGCAGTTCCCTACTAGTCGACGTGAATTGTGGCGGCGAGCAGCCCATTGAAAAGTGACTTTTCTGCAGTTCTTTCTGCGTTTCCTCGCTAATTCCCTGTCTGCAGGGGGGAAAAGCTGTGAACATTGTCTGTGATTGGGACTTATGGTCGTTTTTGTCAGTGCCGAGCTGCACTCCTGAGGAAGTTTGCGGAATGGAACTCCGCATCACAGGGGAGGCTGCCTGTTTGGGGAAGTCTCTAGAGGTCACAGATTGGAAGTCGCTAGCGGAACTTCCAATTTTGAAGGTAGTGCTTTGGTTGCGTTTTCTGTGATTTACCCCGATTTCAGCTGCTTCCGCGGAGTTCCCAGTCTTCGGAGTATATTGAGTGTGGGATAAACCCTCAGTCATGAACCTTTCCGAGCCAAATATATTCGCATGAGTACGGATTGTCTGCTTGAGTTTCTCGATGTCTCTGATCTGCTGCGTGTCTAACTGCGCCAATTGCGGCGTGAACACGGACTGGCTAGTTGAGCGATTCGCACCCTGCAAACTGCCCAACTTGAAGTGATGTTTGGTCAAGTCTTCCCTCATTGTATCGCTTTCCCCAGGCAGTTTCGCAGCAATATTGTAAGGAAGGTACCGAGTTCTCATCTCAGTTTCCTGCTGAAATCCCTTAGTGACTTGGTCACTGAGGGACAGAGTGCTGGCTCTGGTCTCGGCTGGAGGGGGCGGAGGACTGTACTCTGTAGCAGGGAAGGTGCGTTTGGCGGTGGTGGTGTAGTCGCTCTGTGCGTCTCCGAGGTGGAAATGGGTCCTGGCGATTTCTCTGCCTGCTTCTTTGCGGATTTCCGGGGAGATGAATTTCCCTCGCAGCTGTTTGGCACTCAGCGAAGGGTTCATTATTAGGCAGTCTAAGCAGGCAAAAAGGCAACTATGCAGGAAATGTCGTCCACTACGTCTTCTGCCTATTTGGTGCTTACGGCCTCCCACTGTCTGCGGGCCTCACTGATGACTTCCTCTGCGGCTCCTATGGCGTCCCTCTTTTTCCAGTAAGGGACTACCATTCTGACCAAGTCGCGATTGGACATGAACTCGAACAGTCCGTCCGAGCCTAATAGCACGAACTTATCCTCAGGCCCAAGCTTCATTTCGATAGTTTCCGGGTCTGGTATCACTCCCACAGAGGCAGCCACTGAGTCTCCGAGAGCTCGACTAATTGCCAGGCCGGGGGTGCTTCGGTCCTTTAGCCAGACTCGGGAGGGGCCCACAGCTTCTCCGTCTTCTTCGTGGTAACTGTCTACAATGCCGCCTCGAATTGCGATTCTTTCCGCCTCCTCAGCCAAGCTCGGCTTATGGTCTCTCGATAACGCCACGGCCGACCACTTACTGCCACTCTGCATCTTCCCCAAAACCGCCCTCGAGTCGCCCACATTCGCACACCACAGCGTCTGTCCCTGCACCGCCACCATCACCAGCGTAGTCCCACTCATTTGCACGTTCACCACTGACTTCCCCAGAGCCTCTGCACAGGCCAAAATAGCTTCTTTGATGGTGGATTTGAAGGGTTGGGAGGGGGATTGCAGGTCGTAGAGGACTGTGGGGAGGTGGGTGCAGATGAAGTCGGCGGCTTGGTGGCCGAACACGCCGTGGCCGTCGCAGATGGCGAAGAGGTGGGTGGTGGGCGGGAGGTGGTAGTGGATGGCTCGGTCTTGGTTGGTTTTATAGGGATTGAGCGGGTTGCGACCAGTCAGAGAGCCGCAGTAGGCAGCGATGTCAGTGGCCAGCGGCTCTGCGGCTGATTTGGCTCTGCTCCGGGCTTTCTTCTTGAGTCCTGGCTTGCTTGCGCCGGTCCTAGCCAGCCACTTTTCGAATTTACTGCCCTGGTTTCCCTCCCCTGCAGCTGGACTTTTGCGAGTCCTGGCCTGGTTCTTGCTGGAAACCCAGAGCACATGGTCAATGAGCACTGCAATTTCCGAGTAATTGGAGGGCCGGGAGTGCTGTTTGCGCTGCAGTTGGCCCCGAGAGTGGGGCGAGGGACTGTGGGCGGCCTTGTTGGTGTGGGGACGGAGGGCGGTTTCCATGGAAAGCGGAATTAGTGAGAATTTAAGGACTAAATGGCTCTGGGGTTACCGAAAGTATGCGAAAGGTGGGGTTAAAGACTAGATATAGGCAGGGTAGGTCAGACTGAGGAAAATCAGCTGGGAATGGGACGAATTATCCTTTTAGGCCGCTTTGTATATAAATAGCACTAAGTATTCAGTTCTAACATATTGGGAGCCCTTCTTTATCATTGCCAATAGCATCTTATCTGCTAGATAGGTGAATACGATCTATTCATGTGCTAAAAAGCGCCCTATTAGTCCCAATCTCTTGTCGATGGCAAGGCTGCTTGGCGCACTTGCACGGTGCTGGCCTATGACCCTAGCACGAAGCTGTTCAGAATAGCTTGGCAG
>Ga0247837_1000767_pt1 | contig 69378 bp, 37 predicted proteins | sample LaCtaG_2_FD_187115 | JGI IMG/M metagenome (GOLD analysis project Ga0247837, IMG submission 187115) | Freshwater microbial communities from meromictic Lake La Cruz, Castile-La Mancha, Spain - LaCruzMarch2015_14.5m | ecosystem: Environmental > Aquatic > Freshwater > Lake | place: Spain: Castile-La... | reverse complement strand
TAATTTCACTAAAACTATTGAGATTAATTGCAAGAAATTGTTAATTTAGTCGAATTGCTAAATTAGGCCAAAACAACTAATTGTCTTACATCCCTCAGCACAGTCGACAGCTTCGCTTTCCTTGTAGATCACGAAAAAGACCCAGTCATCCAACATTCCCGCCAGCGAACTTTTTGTGACTCGCTACAAACTACTTACATACCAAAGTGAATTCCTGCGAGAACTTGCTACGGTCCAGTTCTTAAACTGCCTGAAAGGCTTTAAAGCCTTGACTGCAGCAGCTATTTCCCTAGTTTTGACTTACTGCTAAGTGTACAACTGAGACAGGTTCCCCAGTCTCACCCCGTGGCTTTGCTTGCATTTCTGCTGCAGGTGTATCCTGGAAGCAGAGCTAGTACGTCTAAACCGTAAAATCGCCTTTAGTCACTCTTTTTCGGTAATACCACTAACTCTGCAGGTAGTAGTCTTAGCATGAAGACTTAGGAACGTCTAAAGTGTCGGGAGAGCTTGAAGCTAGCAGCCTTCTCCCCATATTTGGAGACCACCATGGGTCTGTCAGTAAGAAATGAAAGGCTGGGCGTTCGCGTGGCTTCTCTGGAGAGCGGCCTGGGCCTGCTCTCTCTCAGACGGCAGCGCCCTGGCCCCTTTCTTTGTCAACGAAACCGCGTCTTTGCCTCCAACAGGCGACAGCTGTGCTCCGTTTCCCTCCCTCCAAGCCGCGCTGTCAGCCTCATCAAGCCTGAGCGCCGTCACTATTTCCCTCCAGTCCTCCGCTACATTTCCTTTTTGGACTGTGAGCAACTCCCTTACACTCCTGGGGAACTTCTTCTCACTAGCCTTTGAAGAGTTTGTGCAAGTGGAAGGAGACTTAACGATTCGAGAAGCAACCCTGACCTCCACTTTCACCACTGAGTACATCCTTTCCTCTGCAGGCCCGCTGAATCTGCACCACTGCACTGTGCAGGGCTTTGTGTCGCCTCCCATAGTAGTGATTACGCAAGTGACGGTCACGCACTCAGTCTTCGTGAACAACACTAGAGGGGTGTTCTACAGCTTGCGGATTGGAGGGAGTCTCAACCTCACTGACTCGCAGTTCTTAGGGAATGCTGTGCACTCGGGAGCCGTCTTCTTTGTGTACCCCTCTTCCAATCCTGGGTCGACGTATATTCGGGTGTCCGACTGTGAGTTCGCGGGGAATGGAAATATCGGGGCAAGCAGTGTACTGGCTTTGAACGACAAAACAGTTAGTACTAATCGAAACACGGTGCAGTGGATATCATTCTCCAGGTGTTGGTTTCGGGACAGCAAGGCCGCCACCTTTCAACTAACCAGCATGTTCTTTGATCTGACGGTGCAGGACTGCCGATTTGAGCGCGAGGCTCAGCTGCTCACTGGCCAGTCCAACCGCAACGTTACTATTGCGAGAGTTTCCGCTATGAATTGCGCAGGCCCTCTTGTAGTCCTCGCCTTGTCTGGAAACCTCTCTATCCAGTCCAGTAATTTCACCGATACGAACCCTGGTCCCGTCGTCTATGTGACTGGGAGTCAGCCTTCAGCGTCACTCGTATATCTGAGTGAACTAAACATCACCAACATTGCAAATCCTGGCAGTACGGTCTACGGCATTCTCCTCAACGCGATGTCGGCGACAGTATGGATGAGTGACATCCGCCTGAGCCACTTCCAGTCAGCTGCGAACGGCCTGCTCTACCTCTCTCAAACAGTCCTCTACTCACAGGGACTGTATTGTCTAAACGGCACTTCCTCTGAAAAAGTGATAGGGCAGTTCACAGCCAGCACAGTGGTAATGAACGCCACAGTGTTTGATGCACTGCGCAGTCGCGGGTCCATGGCGATCTGCACGACCTCCTCTTTGACCTTGAGACAGGTGACGTTTAGGCGCATTGAAGGGTTCTGGAATGAAAATGTACAAGTGTACACCACCAGTTTCTTGCTGCTCATGCCCGGGAGCAACACTTACATTGAGGCGCTCACTGCGGAACTGGTGCACCCGGGCTCCACACTGCTCTACGTCTTCGAGGGCCAGTGCTCCTTGTCCGACTCTCGCATCACAGGCCCTCTGGGAATGGGTCTCTTCACTATTATGAGCGGCAACGTCACTGTGAAGACTACTGCCCTGCACTTCACAGAGGGCAGGACCCTTGCTAAGCTGCTGCTGGGTGGACAGATCCACTTCGATCTCTTGCAGCTGCAGGACTTGCAGTTCTCCGCTCCCATCCTAACCCTGTCCTCGCAGAGCGCAGCCTACATTGACAGGCTCGTTCTCACCAATATGAGCGCAATGGCGCTGAGCAAGGGAGAGAACTATAAGGTGGTGGTCGGGGGTGCGCTCATTGAGCGGTCTTCTGTGTCTTCACTGGCTCATTTCAGCATTGCGGTGTAAGATGCACACAGGAATCTGCTCATTAGCAGTCTGCTGATGAAGGACAGCGTCGGCAGTTTGTTCAGCGTTTTCGACAGCAGCGTAACCCTCCTGAATGTAGAGTTACTAAACGTGACTACCTCCCAGATGCTTATCTACCTGTCCAACTCCCAGGCTGCAATAACCTCGGCAGTGATTTCCAACTTGACCTTCAGCGACGCTGGCAGTCTGGCGACAGTCTTTGACCACAGCGCCCTGCAGCTCCGCAGAGTAGTGCTCAGAGACTTGACTGGTGCAGAGCACGGAGTTATCAGTCTCCAGCAGTCCAGCATGTCACTAACTGAGTGCACTGTGGCTCGCCTCAACATGTCACTTATCACAGCTCAAGAGTCCGCCCTTGCAATTGTGGACTCAGAGGTGACTGATGTGTGGGTCAGCTTTGAAGGAAAGACACGATCCATGCTGCCGGACGGAGGAGTGATTAGCTGCACGGACTGCTCAATTATATACATTTCCAACTCGCACTTCGGACAGATATCTGCGAACGAAGGGGGAGTTGTATCCGTCCAGTCGACTGACGGGAACCTACTAAGGGAAGTTATATTGGAGAAGTCAAGGTTTGAGAAATGCAAAGCAAAGACATATGGAGGAGTGCTGAAGGCTGCTGGCTCCAAAGTAACAATAAACACCTGTGCTTTCGAGGACAACAGCGCTGACATCGGAGGAGTGCTTTCCTTTGAGTCCTCTGAGCAGGCCTTGATTGTCACGAACAGCTCATTTACCCACAACACTGCCACAATGGACGGGTCCTGCCTTCACTGGAAAGGCAAACTGCCTCAACTCTCCAACAACTCCTACAGTCTCAACACAGCTCTCTACGGCAACCCGCATGCCTCTAGTCCTCACCACTTCGCTCTGTTACTGCCCAGCACACTTCAGCCCGTCACTCACTTCCCTATCACAGCCGTCACTGGACAGCCTATGGAGGAGCCGCTACTCATTGGAGTGTTTGATGTCTTGGAGCAGCTCATTGTGACTGACAATTCCACGCTAGTGTCTATAGCACTTCCGATGGAAATAGAGGGCTCTGGCAGTCATGAGGTACTGGCAGCCCAGGGACTTGCCTCTTTCTCCCTCCTGTTCTCTCCATTCAGCACGTCTTCTTTCAACTTCACCTTCTATTCCGCCAAAACTGATATCGCCAACCTCACTCTCCAGTACCAATTCCGCGACTGCCAGCCCGGCGAAATACGCACGTCCACAGGCTGTTCGCCTTGTCCAAAGAACTCCTACTCCTTTAATCCCTCTGATCTTTCGTGCACTCTCTGTCTGGAACACGCACAGTGCTACGGAGGAGCAGAGGTCTACCTGGACGAGGACTACTGGCGTCCCGACAACTTGACAGACGACATCTATGCTTGCTTGTTGCGCAATGCGTGTTTAGGCGGAAGGAATAGTGACTGTGCTGAGGGCTACACTGCAACTCTCTGTGGAGCGTGCAAGGACGGGTACTACAAGTTTGGTATGTGGGAGTGTAGGGACTGTGCAGGGGAAATCCCCCAGGTAGCACGGGGTTTCCTCATCAGTGTAGTGGTCCTCTCCTCTGTAGGGTTGGCCTCGCCACTTTTCCTCAGAAGCGAAGGCGCCCTTTACAAAGTGGCGCTCCTCAGCCGAGTGCTCCTCAACTACGCGCATACTTTCCTGTTTATCGTGCTGCTGCATGTCAAGTGGCCCTTCACTCCTCTCATACACCACGAAATCTGGCGAACTTTCGGCTCACTTGGACAGAGTCTACTCTACTCAGGATGCCAGTTCACTGATTGGACAGTTGAGGACTACTTCGTTCAAGTCATTGCAGCTGCATTTTACCCTGTGCTGCTAGTTGTCGTTTCCCTGGTGTTCTGGTCTATCCTATCTATTACTCTGCACTACAGTGTGAAGCAGTTCTGCACCCTTGTTCTCGCTGCGAGCTTCGTGGCGATTTACAACTTCGTTCCCGCTCTCAGCGTGATGACGATATCTATGTATCAGTGCACAGAAGTGGCAGGGAAGAGCTGGCTCGTGGCAGATAGCTCCCAGGAGTGTTGGACTGGCTCGCACCTGTCCTACATTTACACTCTCACCATTCCACTGCTCTGCTTCCTAGCTGCTGTGCACTTGATTGCTATCTGGTGTCTCCAGCAGTACTCGGGCTCTGGCTTCCGCCATTATGTGAGTCAATATATGATGGCAGGGTACAAGGAAAAGTGCACGACCTGGGAACTGTGGGTGATGCTGCGCAGGTTCCTGCTCGTATGCCTCTCACTGGCCTATCCCGAGCTAGACAAGTTCAGCCACATCATTTTATTTGCCTGCATAATCGGTATCAGCGCTCACATAGACGCCAAAAGCCTGCCGTACCAGTCGACTTGGCTCAACTTACTGAACTTACTGGCGCATTGCTCAGTTCTTCTCAGTGTATTGCCGACTGCCAACGGCTCTGAGTCGGAACTTACAGCCCTCTCCTGCATCGGGTCTTTCGCTGTGGTCGTAGTGGGCTGTGTAGCCTTGCGGGGCAACTTCTCAGGAAACACGTACACTCTGGCAGAGCAGAATTCACAGCAAGTGGGGATGTCTTCGCTGCATTCTGCAGATCTAAATGAAGGCTTGGGAGTGAGGCCGCCGCCTGCCTCTCCTGCAGAGGTGGATGTCAAGGACATTCAGCTAGTAGACTCTTCCTAGTGGGGATAAGGGTGCGAGTGCACAGGCTGGCCAGTCGCAATGTTGAAAGTCCTGCACTCACTCCAGTCCATCAAGTAGATTTCCTTGCCGTAGACAACAGGGGCGCTCACCATCGTCACACAGGCCTTGCCCGGAAAAGCAGCACTCACCCCCTCTCCTTCCAACTTCCACGCACACGTAGCCTTCTCAGACACACACAAACAAGAGTTCTGCCGCAGTATCGCCACACAGCTGCCCTTCACTGGCAGCTTAAAACTCAGCAGAACGAACACGTTTGCCTGCCAGTCGTATTTCTCCACAGAGCCTTCGCTTTCTCCAGCACACAGGTAGACATGACGGTTGAGGAGGGCTGCGTTGATGCCTTTACGCCGCATATTCATCTCTGGCAGCACTTCCCACTCCCCTGTCGTCAGATTGAACTTCTCACTTTCACGCATCGCGCAGGGATGTGGACACCCGTTATTCAGGCCTCCGAAGACCAATGCAGAGTTCAGGGCAGGCACGAAGGCCACACAGTGGGAGTAGCGTGTGTTCAGCATGTCAGGCAGAGGGTACACGACCCCTGCCTCAATGTAGTGCGCTTTGCTCAGGCCAGAAACTCGGAAAGTGTGGCGGTTGGGGTTCTTGCGGCCTCCACAAATGAAGAGGGAAAGGCCTTGAGTGTAAGTGAGAGCGTGGCCTTCTGAGTACTGGGACAGGTCTGTGCTCAGACGGTATAGGCGCCCCCACTTTTTGCAGGTCACGTCGAAGTACAACACCTTGTCCCCTTGCACAGCGCACAGAGATGGAGAAAAGGGGAGATACAGGCCGACAGCCTGACTTTTGAGTCCGCAGAAGTGAGAACTGCAGTTGACTGCCCAGCATAATACTACACGATCGCGTACAAGTGTGCCCATTATAGCGCTAGCGGCTAAGGGCTGTTCACAGTGGCTCCTAGGGGAAGACAGCAGGACTGCTAGACTGGCTTAGTACGCAAAGAGGCTAGTGTGAATGCGTTTGTAGAAGTTGATGGAGTCCTGCAAATCCTCGGGCAGGTAGGTGGAGTGGCTACGGTAGAGTAGGGTGTAGGCGAAGAAGAGGACAATCCCAGCTCCACCGATCACAGTTACCATGTTGCGGAAGTCCATGCAAGTCAGGAGCAGACCGCCAATCAGCGGTCCGAGAAGCTCGCCCAGGGAAAAGGCCCCGGAAGTGAGGCTGCTGAGCACGTCATTCATCTTGTCGTCCATTGAAAAGCCCAGTGCGACCACTGCTTGCAACATGTGCGGGAGCGCTGGGACGAATGTAGACGCCGAAGCCAGTCCAACAATAGTCATACCCACAATAACACTCGCCACCGACTCTGGCAAAGGATAAGGAGGACCGAACAGCAATGCAGCCAAGCTGCCCGTGAGCAGTCCCGCCTGGAAGACTCGGGTCATGTTGAGTGACTTGAGCTTGCGACTGTAGATGTAGCAACACACTGTGTAGCACAGCGGACCCGCTGCAAATGCAAGGCCCACTGCAGGGATGGAGAGTCCGAGGGACAGCAGGTGTTCACTCACATACGCTTCCATCACTCCCACGCACAGGATCACGTATGCCACTGCGAGGGTGTCCAGAACCACTTCTCGAATCATTAACATCGCTAGCACACTCACCTCTGTTTCCTGCTCTATGTCCATTCTTGTAGGCTCGTACACCAACGCCACGCCCGGCACAAAGGCAAGGAAAATCAAGGACATTCCATAGAATATCCCTGCAAAGCCCACATAGTCGTACACCTGTGCCGATATGACTGGGCCGAGCATCATTCCTGCTCCAGCACTCGCTTCGAACAAACTCATGTTTCTCTCCACTCTTTCAGGATACGCACTCGCGGCCAGTGCAAAGCAGCTGGTTTCCACCAGAGCCATCGACACTCCGGAAAACAGTCTGGACATAAGCGATACTCCCACGAACACCGCTGCTTCGAAGTCCGCCGCCCACGCCACCAGTCCCATAGCAACTGCCTGCAGCAGCAGACCCAGCACCAGTCCTCCCTTGCGAGTCAAGCGGTCCAGATACTCCCCAAGGAAAGGAGAAACAACGAAGGCTGCGGCGGGCATGAGACTGAACACTGCGCCCACCATCAAAGGACTCACTCCCTTCGCACTCGCCACTGAGGGGTAGAACGGCCCCATCAGCGCGTACACGACATTGACCAAGCCATTTGCCACGCACAGGAACAACAACGACCAGTCCATTTCTACCCGCTAAGTTACCTCAGCCAAGCCTTGCGCTCTGGCTTGCCCATGCTCCTCCATAGACCCCTGGGCAGCTGCTTCACCTCGTAGTCCTGCATTGCCAACACTTCCGCCTTCACTGTTATGGTCCGCAGCAGGTCCTCGCTACCTTCTTGTGTCTCGTACCCTTTGGACGAGTACACGTAGTCCTCCTTGTCTAGCAGCAGCACTGCGCGCTTTCCGGGCAGGAGCAGGTCAATGGTGTTGCCTAGTGCGTCTATTTGGTCGCTCAGAGCCCGAGTGCCAGCCACTTCCTGCACTTCCGCTCGAAAGACTGGGTCGACAGGGTATCGAAACCCGTCCAAGCGTCCATCCTGTGTGACTTTGCGGTATTTGGCTCTAGCCTTCTCAATAGCTTCCGCCGAACTCATTGTGCTTCCGTAGACCAACGCAAGTGTATTGAGCATCAGACCGAAGTGGTAAGTGTCCAGTCGAGTAGCCACAGTCTCATCATTCTGCACAACGACAGCCTGGTAGTACCAAGGAGTGAGGGAAAACAGGGCCTGCGGGTGGTAGTCGAAAGAGTGGAGCAGGGCTGTAGAAGATACTAGTTCGTGCACTTGGTGGCATGCAGCGAGAGCCCAGCAGAGTTGCACAGCGCTGCAGGCAGGCAGACGAAGGGGATTGTGGATGTAGGGACGGAGCTGTGGGTTCAGCTTCGGGCTTTCCTGGATTAGTGCGGCGGAAGGGTCGAAGGGCAGGGGAAGCCGAAGCAGTGCGCGTTTGGCAGGGGGAAAGTAGTGCTGGAGGAAGTCGGGCTGGTTGAGTTGTGTGAAGGCGAACAGTGCAGCAGCGAGCAGCTGGTCACTGAGGGGGGCCGCTTGTTCCAGCAGTCTCTTCTTCAGCAGTGCGAACAGCTCTGGGGTGCCACGGTTCAGTCGACTGAAGGCATACACGCTTTTCGCGAGAGAGCCCCAACTGAACTTGTACGAAACGAAGAAAGTGAGTTCTTCTGCGAGCAGCACTGACTGCTCAGTGGCGATATCCGCGCACTCACTTAGCACGACCGTGGAGTTGACTAGGTCTCGGTCGGAGTCTTGGGCTATGCTCTTCAACAGCCACATTCTCTCCTTCAGTATGCGGTACAGTCCCTCGTTTCTCGGCCCGATCTGGGCCATCATTGACGCCAAGCGAACTGTGGTTCCCAAGGAAGGCTGGTTTATCAAGAATTTTCGTAGCAGCGCTTTCTGTATGCAGCTTCCAATGTTCGGCAACTTCACTCCACTCAACTGCAAGTTTTGCATGAGATTGAGTCCTATAGACTCAGTGAGCAGAGACTCAGGTGTGGCCAAGGCCATCTTCAATCTCTCTTCAATGTGCGGAACAGCAGCAGTACGCCCACACACAATGGCCGCCTCCACTAGTTCTTTTCCAGACAGGTCTGCGAGACAGAGCTGCACATGACGCTGGATTTGCTGCATTAGAGCAGCGGTGCGGGTGGGACGGAAGAGGTACACGTTGAGCAGGCGGGAGAGTTGGACGGGTGTGATGAGAGTGTGGGAAAGCTGTGTGGCAGTGGCCTGTTCCAACAGGGCTGGTGCGGAGGGGGCGCCAAGGCTGTATGGTGTGCCGAAGTAAAGCGCCTCAATTAGGTCATCCATGGGCATTTCCTGCTTCATCTTCTCCACAGCCACTCGCTCATAGAGCGGATCCACCTCCCTGGCCGGCAAAGCCCTCCTGCAAAAGCTGTAGACTTGAGCGAGCACGCCCAGTCCAACCTGCTTCGTGTCCAAACCAGTCACGTGTTTGGCCACTTTCCCCACCATCGGTGTGACCTGCCCTTTGTACGTGACTGCCCACAGCACTGAAACCAGCAAGCCTATGTTCTCAGGCAGTTCTCGCTTTTCCAGTTCCTCCAACACTGAGAGGTGCCCGCGCTTCACGTAGTGGTGTTTGATGTCCATCTGCGTGAGGATGACAGCTACGTTGGTCAAGTCTGCATAGGTCATGTCTTTGCAGCGCATACTCACTCCCGCTCCCAGTCGCGGCCACACGATTTTGGCCTTCAAGGACAGTTCTTTGAGGTCGGGCTGGGAGAAGAGGCTTTGACTGAGGGCCGCCAGTTCCCCGCCTGCCAGGACCTGCGCCCTGCCCGCCACTTCATTCAGGTAGTCGCCGAGGCAGTTCTCCTGCAGACCCACGCGCTTGATGTCCTCCGTGGTCATTTCCTGCAGCTTCTGAGCGATTTCCACCAGTTCCCCGTTCGAGTAGCGGAAGGAGCTGCTCAGCACGCGGCGGTAGTCGTGAGCCCAGTCCACCTGCAGCCGAGAAAAGCGCCGCCACATTCTTACTAGCCTTCCAACACTACCTCACACCAAATAGCCACTCTGCCTCTCTCGATTATCCTACATTTTCTCACTTCGAAGCCAACTTATCAAAGTGGACATACACGGCAGACAGACGCCCTTTCATTTTTAGGAGCTATGAGAGAAGTCGAAGGCTCTGCGGCGGTCACTATCCAGGGAGAAGTTGTTGACAGAGTGTAGACTGCGGCTAGAATCAGTAGTGGGATAGAAAGGCGGCTCTCTCCCAATTTGCTGGTCTGGGAGCGGGGAGTACAGGCTAGCCACCACAGTTTGCTCGCTGGATACGTCTACCACCATTGGTGGCGCCGTCCTGACCTGCTGCATCAAGCTCTGCGACATCACAGACGTCCCTCGAGAAGCAGGCGTGTAAGAAATGCCCAGGTCCCAGCCTTGCTCACTGACCACTCTAAGACAGCGCATGATTTCCTCTTGGTGGCCAGCGTTGAGAGCACGCTCGAGTTGACTGCGAATATCTTCAATTGATGCCATTACAAGCTACCCTCTCTTCAATGCACACTGTGCATCTTTGAGTTTGAGAACTTGTACCAGTCTGGTGTATCGGATAGGTGAATTGCAATGGGCGAGGTTAAAAAGCGCATCCTAGTGGCCTCTATCGCAGTGCCTACAGTCTTCCTCGTACTGACCAGTTACACAGCCTGCTGTGTTCTCCTACTAGTCGCCATCACTCTCTGCTACCGCGAGTACCGGACCATGGCGATGATCATGATGCGAATGGTGACTGGCCAGGAGGAAAAGGAGTTCATTCGACAGTTGCAAGGTCACACCGCCGCCTTCGTTTTCCACCTAGTGCTGCCTGTGTACTGCCTTACTGGCACTGCAACGGACCTGTCCTGGGACCTGGTGGTCGGCCTGCTGCTGCAGGCGTGTGGGCTGATGACGCTGCGAATATGGCAGTACAAACAAGCGAGAGAGAACTTGCCGCCCTTCACCGAGGAGCCGCCAGTACTGCCCAGACTTCGAGTGTTGGCTTTCCAAGCAGTCAGCTACGACCTGTTCTTCAGCCTCTTCGTCACCTTGACGCTCAGCACGGGTCTGCACATTCTGCAGCTGCAGGAGCGGGCGCAAGTCCTCATCTGCTGGTTCGGAGCCACCTGGCAGACGGACAACGGCTGCTTGATCTCCGGCCGGATGTTCGGAAAGCGGAAGTTCGCCCAGTTCATCTCCCCCAACAAGACCTGGGAAGGAGTGCTGGGCGGGTACTTGCTGAGTCTGTGCACTATGCTCCTAATTCACCTGCTGATCCCCGGAGTCCTCACGCCTTCCTGGTCCTTCCTCCAGATCGCCCTGTCTACGCTCTGCTTCGCCACTACTGCGGTCATAGGCGACTTGGGGGAAAGCTTCGTCAAGCGAGCAGCGCATGTGAAGGACGCGTCTGACTTGATACCAGGCCACGGAGGACTGCTGGACAGAGTGGACTCACTGTGTTTGGGCTGTCCAGTGGCTTTCTTACTAGTCAAAGCCTTCCACATAGGCTAACTATAGACTAAGTCAGTCACTTGTAATGTGGGTGTGTCGACTTGCTCGCCTGTTCGTCACTTCACCAGTTCAACTGGAAGCCACAATTACCCAAGTAGTCGCAGAGATAACCAAGAAGTCGCCCAGCCAGATTGCCCCCAGTGCCAACTTCCGCTCAGACCTAGGCATGACTTCACTGGAACACTTGGAGCTGCTCCTCATTCTCGAGTCCAAGTTCAATGTGGACGTGGAGAGCCAGACTGAGGCTGACTCTGTGAGTTGTGTGCAGAGTGCTGCGGACTTTGTGAGAAGAAAGCAGAGCAGTGAAGCGTAGCTCCTCATAGATAGGCATAGGAAAGGCTAACTGGCTGTTTTCCAGCTCTCAGTAATGATAACGGAACGGCACTTATTCCGCCTGTTCATCAACGACGAAATCCAAGTGCCCACCCTGCTGCACTCTCTGCAAGCCTGTCTGGACACGTGCGAGGACCCCTCCACTTTGTTTTCCAGCTTCATGCTGCTCGTACTAGTGCTGGAGCAAGGCCTAGACCCTGCCAAACTAGTGATGCAGCTGGCACTCAAGATGCTAAGGAGTGGGAAAGTCAGTACAGAGAGGAGGAAGTTCTTATGTGTAATGCTGCTCAGATATACTTCCAAGCGCTATCTCAGCTTCCTCCGCTTTGATGACCAGATGTCTATTCTGCTGCAACAGCTTTTCGAAACTTCACGCAAACTCTCGACTGGAGAGGAAAGGATTGCGGCCAGGATCGCCAAGGAGACGGAGGAACTGGCGAGAGTGCTTGCAGCCAGTCCCTATGCTCTCTTCATCCGTCCCGCCCTCTCCCCTTCCAAATCCCAGCCCCGTACCAGCCGCCTCAGTCCCGCCCCCTCCTCACTCACTCCCCGCACTACCATCGCTGAAACTCCTTCTCCAGCCAAAGGACTGTCCTTGCTAGGCAAAGTGCGCAGGGCAGTAGAAGAGGCAAGCAGGGAACTAAAAGGAAGCGTGGGCAAGAAAGTGAGGGAGGTGCTACGGAAACAGGTCGAGGAGGCTGTGAAGTTCTGCGAGAAGGTAGACGCCCAGGGCGAGGGTGTGATTGAGTCCCACCTCTCAGCACTGCTTTCCTCCCTCGACCAACTGCTCCACCTGGCGCACCGCACGCCCTCGCCCGACCCCAGCACCATCGAAGCTCTTTTCCGAAGCTACAGACCCTCTACGGACATTAAGGCTGTGTAGTATAGCAGACTGAAGCCAGACTAGGACTTATATGGGGACGGGCTTGGAGACTGGGTAGTCAGGAGGCATCCCTGTGATGGGGTTGTCCAGGTGCAGCTTTGGGTTACGCTTCGTGAACTTCGGCGCTTGGAACAAAGGGTGCGAGGCCAACTCGTGCACCAGATTCCCACTCACATTTCTCGCTACAGGCGTGATGTTTTGCAACTTTAGCGGACTCACGTCTCTGCCGGGTGCGTTCCCCCCTCCAAACGGTGACACTGACCTGGCCCTGTCTTCTTGTCTATTCACTAGAGTGTGCGCTCCTGCAGTTCTGAAGGGACTGTCGCCCACTTTCCTTTTCCCCATCACTTCCTCAAACGGTCGATTCGCAGGTCTAGTGAAGGCTGCAGTAGGTCGTGGACTGATGTCGCGAGGAGGGTCAGGCCTGGTGTCTTCCGGCAGGTAGGAGCGGGGTGTGGGTTGGGTAGGCACAGCCTTGTAGGGGGAGGCTGCCGCTCTGATGAGAGGGAAGGAGCGGTGGTCAGAGAGCTGTCCCGCCTGCAGTTTGGACAGCAGCTCTTCCTTGATGTTGGATCTGAAGGAAGGACGGTTGAGGTACTTGAGAGCGATGGAGTCGTCTCCCAGGTTGAAGCCGCCCGACTGCATGTTCTTGTGCTGGGGATACATCTTCCGCGTGTACCGGTACTCCCCGTTCACATCCTGCGCAAACCACGAAATGTCCACTTTCACAGCAGTCTCTTTCTTCATTTCTAATGTAATGCCTGCATTCTCCCACTGCTAGGCAGAGAAGCAGTTGGCAGTGGGCCGGCAGTCGTTAAAAATGAAGGGGAAACTAGGGAGCAGGCAGGCTGAGTTTCCGCTGCGTAGACTGACTGCCAGGCCCAGGGCGGTGATGCTGCACCCGGACATGTTCTCCGGCCACAGCAAAGAGTACGAGTCGCTCATCCCCAGTCTCCAAAACTCCGTTAGAATGCGGTCGTTAAAGCAGCACTCTACACAGATCAGGTACAAGAAGGACTATGACACTTTCTACGAATCTGACCCGTCTCGGCAGCTCGCCCTTCTGCGGAAAACCCGGATCCGCAGGCCTGACTACAAGGCGGAGGCAGATATATTCTGCACTTGGAGTGAGGGCAAACCGTGTAGACGCCGAGACTCCATTTCGCTGAGTGGACTCAAGAAGGGAAGACTCAACTTGAGCGAATTCGTGATTGACAAAGTCGCGACTGCCTTCGAAGCAGAGAAGTTCACTACGTCAGTGATTAGTGCGGACTTGAAGGGCATTTTGGGGGAAGTCAACAGAGTGATTTCCTCTGTAACGCACGCGGCAGGCAAGCTGAACGAGTCCGCTGAGGTGAAGAGGGTGAGACGCAAGCCCCGCCGTCCCTCTTCCCTGTGTCTGGACAACCCACTAGTCCTTCCCCAGCGGCCCCAGCCTCTCTAGTCCTAGTGCCCTTCCTTTGTCAGTACATGGTAAAGCACTGGATCTCACATTATCAGTACTGTGGAATTCCCGTTTTTAGCATTGGGCTTAGTTCTGAGGAGCGTTAGCGCTATTTCCCACAAGGTGATAACTTCTTGCTTCACTTTGTGGAGATGGGAGGTCAGGGGAGCACTGTACTGTTGAGTTTCTACTGCTAGTAGGCTATTCAGATGTCCGAAGTGGCCAATTCGCTCATATCTGCATCTGTCTGAGGCCTGAATGCAGCACTTGAGATGCAGTTTCCCCTTCTTTAAAGAGCAAGTTGCAGTCGCTCAGTCCCCAGGGTCGGAGACAGAGTCACTTTGCAAGGCAGTGGCTAGGTGTTAGGGTAGAAGGTTCTTTGCGGGGCCTTCTTGAGGCTGAAGTGCTTCTTGGCGTGAGAGCGGATTTGAGTGCAGTGCCCTGAGACCGCTTCTATTTTCTTCCACTTCTTGCCGCAAATGTGCAGGGCTCTTCCAAATAGCCGTGTTCTTAGTCAGTCCAGTGTCTGTTCTGCTTGCTGCCGAGCGAATTGCCCCCCCAAAGATACCATGGACCGAGGATTTGTTAGGAACGTATCCTTAAACCAGTTTCTACAGGCGCAATATATCGTTTCCCCGGCTTCTTAATGAGCATCAAACGTGTAATTCACGCCTACTGCAAGGATTCATCTACAGAAGTGGGTGCATACAAAGGCCAAAGGCCTGTTTCTAATATACGCCCATCCCTGTGTCCCAGCACTGCGCAGTCCATATTAGCCTCGCCTAGTGCATAGGCTAGAGTAATAGAATGGAACTACAGCCGGCCCTGCAGGACCCCTTCTCACGCACACTTTTCATCCCTGTGTCAGAAGTCTTTTTGCCGCAAGAGCAGCCGCGGGAACACCGCAGGTCCAGCTCTGATGAGCACATCCCTGTGCTGAGTCAAGAACGGCCTCCTGGCATCCTCCCAGGCGATTCTGTTTGTCGGATCTGTGAAAGTCTGCTCACAGCCTCTACCTTGCAGACACTCCCTGGCTGCGACCATGAGTTCTGCCGCCAGTGCTTCCTGGACTACCTGGAAGCCTGCATCACTGAGCGCCGCACGGACTCCCTGCATTGCCCTTCGTTCGGGTGCGCAAACGTGCTTTCGGAAGACCTGCTGGTAGCTGTGCTGCCCACTGCACTGCAGGAGAAGCTGCTTCGGTACCGCAGAGAGAACGAACTCGAGCGGAACGTGAACTTCCGGTGGTGTCCCCAACCAGACTGCCACGGCTTCGATATCGGCGAGGCCAGACGGAAGAGACTGGTGTGCAGTGTGTGTGGCTTCGCCTACTGCTTCTACTGCTCGGAGGCCTGGCATGACAAGGGAGCCTGTAGGAGTGAGGGGGACCGCAAGCTGGATGCCTGGGCTAAGTACCACGATGCGAAGTTCTGTCCGAATTGCAAGTTGCGGGTGCAGAAAATGAAGGGGTGCCCTCACATGACCTGCTTCAAATGCCAGTATCAGTGGTGTTGGCTGTGCGGCGACCACTACACGCCCCAGCACTACGAAACCTGCCCCGTCAAGCGACTTCAAAAGTACAATCCTCCCTGGAGACGAGTCTTTTTCTACCTTTTTCTGCCCATCATCGCCCCTTTTTTCCTGGTAATCGGGTTGTGGATTCTGCTGGAAGACCGCCTCTCAATCTTGACTGTACAGTCCTGCTGCAGTCGATTTTTACGGATGAGGTACCTTTCGTACCCCCTGTTTGGAGTGCTCGCGCTGATCTTCACACCGCTTGTACTGGCGCTGATTCTTCTCTTCGCCTTCGTGGGACTGCTGGTGGAGTTCGGGAGGTACTGGAGATATGAGAAGAACTGTCTGGGCGCTGTAGCGAGAAGGCGGTGTCTCTGGGTCTTGCTGTCGCTCATAGTGGGCATGTCCCTCACCCCCGTGGCGGCATGCATTGCAGCGGGCGCCCTGGTGCTGGCGCCTATCGCAGGCCTGTACTTCATTCTGCAGAAAATGGTGATAGCCGTCATTCGCTGCTGCCAGCCCGACTTCATGAAGCCTGTCATCGTGCCCGGATACGCAATAGGCTAAATGGCTCACCATACCCACCGACTTAAAAGGTGCATTCAGGCATATATTTGGACAGCTTAATACTGCCTAAATGTGGTGCGGACTTACTGTCGCCACACTTGTATTGAGTGCAAGTCTGCAAGTGGTTCTAGTCAGCTCCCCACTCACTCCGCCAGCCCTGCAAGCCCTGCTCCGCGAAGCACCGGCCCAGTACAAGAGCCAAAGCCTTTCTTGGCAGGCACTGGACGAAGGGGAAACTGAGCGACTTGAGGCTGATGCGGTCCTTGACTTTTCCTACTCTCCGCGAATAGGCGTCCTTTTGCGAGTCCTTTCCCCTGAGACTCTCGTAATTTGCATGCATTTGGAGTGTCCCAATGGGACGCTCAGAAGTCTGCCCACTGCTGGGGAATATGCAGAAGCAGTGGACAGCGTCATGCGAGACCTGAACTTCACGAATGTGCTTCTCTGCCAAGGCAGGCTCAGCTTCTATAGGGAAACCGCAAGGATCCTACAGCAAACTTATGTGTTTTCGAACGTGGTTACTTTAGAAGCAGAGTTCACGCAGGAGTACATACTCAACGTCGTAGGGAAAGTGGTCAAACCCAAAGGAACCAACATTGGGCTTTTCCTGGTGGACTCAGCCACAGCTGCTAGTCTGGCCAGTGCTTTGAACGCTTACAATGTATGGGAAAGTGGCTTCGCTTACCTCTTCCTCGACCCTCCCTCTTGGCACCTAACTAGCCCTCTCGTTGAAGGCGCACTGTACATCTCAGAAAAGACTGCAGCGGGCAGGTCTACCTGGGAAGCAGCTCAAAAGAGCCTGCTAGAAGCACAGCTCGAAGTCCTCTCCACAGCTGCAACTAGCGGAGTAGAGACTTCTGCAGCTCTCAAAAGCTTCCTCACTTCCCACTATAGCGGCAAATCCAGGCCTGTTTCAATGCTACTATCCAACTCACTTTTCGACCACACTACTTCCCAGCCTTTGGCTCTGTTGCAGCCTGAGCTGCTGCACTTTCCTGGGAACTCTTCGCAGCCTCCGGCCTGGAGGCAGGCCTACATTCCTGTTTCTATCAACTCAGACGGACACAGCTTTGACGGCAGTGACTTTCCGTATATGCGCGTGATCATGCGCGGCTTTTACCTGGGGTACGCAGAAGTCAACAAAAGGCAGGACCTGCTTCCCTGCTTCCAGGTCAAGACTCAGGAAGTAGCCCTGGGCGCTGCCTATTTTAATGAGAGTTGGGCTCTGTCGCAGGCCAAAACACTCAGTCAAAGCAGGCTAAAACTCGTCTTTCACGGAGTCCCTCTCAGTCAAAACATCATCGGAGTGTCCAAAGTCTTCACATCTCTGAACTACTCCATTCCAATAGTGACTTCTGCAGGGTCATACGAGCTTTCCGACTCTAAAGCCTACCCTCTCTACCTGAGAACCAATAACAACGATGTGTTTACAGCCTTTGCAGCTATTAGGTTCTTTCACCTGTTTGGTTGGACCAATGTAGCGATTATACACTCGAATGCGGATGAAGACGTTCGCTACTATGAGTGTTTTCTCAATGCTACTAACAGTTACCACATCAAAATCACCAATTCTGATGCTAATCGAGTCCTGCCAGTCGATTTGGCCCAGAATCAGACCCAGGTCAATGCGACTCTGAGTGAAATCATCGCTTCGCCGACGAGAATCCTGGTGATTGTGCATATTTTCAGCTACTTGTTGGTGGAAAGGATGTATGACCTGGGCGCTAGGACTGGAGACTTCCTCATTGTCATTGCCTACGGCCTGTCGCAGACTTACTATGAGGGCAAAGACGAAAGCGCGAGAAAACGCCGCCAAATTATGCACGGAGCAATTAAAATATACCCCCAATTGTACGTAGGCCCAGTAGGAAGGAAGACAAGGGACCAGCTAATGGCCGCTGACGGCAGCAGTTTCTTCACAGAGGGCTGTCTCTTCTACGACAGTGCACTGCTCGTGGCGCACGCCTTGGACTACATGGTGGAAAGAGGCCGTCACTACGAAGACGGCCTCGACCTAGTGCGGGTCATGCGAGAAACGAGGTTCGTAGGCTGCGCTGGACGCATTCAAATAGAAGCAGGCCGAAATGACCTCATTCCCACTGACCAGGTAATCCTCAACCTACAGTATACCGCTGCTGATGACTCAGTTGCGATCCACCCTGTAGCAACTTACTCCCCGTTTAAGGTGCAGCTTTTCAACATCACTGCGAAAATCCAGTGGCCGGATGGGAAGGACACATTTAGTGATACGATTCCGATGGATCCTCTATGTCCTTACTATGCGAAGGACATTAGTGAGTCGAAGCAGGGGAAAGTTGTCGGGTTTTCTGTCTGTTTCGGATTCGCTGCAGTGCAAATGCTGACCATAGTGCTGATTTGGAAGAGGTGGTGGACTGCCCGGCTTCCAATGCTAGTCAGGCCAGCCTTCATTTCCATAGAAGATGTACTGAGTCTAGTGGCGATTCCAGTTGATTTACTGGAAATAGCGGCTTACGGACCTACTATAGGGGTTTTCAGGACTGCTGAGGACTTTTTGAATATCGGGTCGAGTTTTTCTTTAAAAAATGTATTAAACGCGAATAATGGAGGTTTTTGGGTGGTGGCTAATTTGAGCCTGGGGCTTGCAGCGGGCTACAGTCTGCTTTTTCTATTTATGCTATTAAATTTCCAAAATTACCTACTAAATCGAGGAATTTGCGTCTTTTATCTCTATTGGCTGGAACTGCTGCTCCCCTCTCTCAGCAATCTCCTATTTCTGCCCCTAACCTCTAATCTACTAAGCCACTTCGCATGTTTCCACACAATTACAGCGGCAAGTCTATTCAACAGAGACTGTTCAGAGCTGTGTTGGACAGGGAAGCACCTGCGTTACTCCATAGCAGCCGCAGTTGTGCTGGTGCTCTATGTGCCGATAGCAGTGCTTTCTAGGCCTTTGTGGCAGGACCTGCAGGTGAATCTGCATGTGAAGGCCCAGCCGAGTGCCATTATGCTTAAAACCGCTTTTCAATTGCTGCTTGGGGCCGGGAGTATTACACTGAGTTTTGATGAAGAGACGGGACATGCACTGGCTTACTTACTAGTGCTGACCTGCTACCTGCCTCTCGTGGTCAAGACGAAGGCCTACAACTACCCGAGGTAAGCACTACTCAGAGCAAACCTTTGGAACGTCCTGGGCCTGCTAGCCCTGTGGTTCTACGCTTTAGCAGGAGTCCTGTCCCAGTTCCTACCTGCTGTTAATGTAAGTTACTGGCTTATTAGCCTGCTTCTTGTTGATGTCGTCCTAGCAAGCACTGGCGTGCTCATCCAGCAACTCAGCCTGCGGTGCCAAAGTCTCCTAGTCAAAACCCGCGGTCCGGACAGGAGCGACATCGTGCGATTCGCCTTCACCTTCGGCCGTCTGGCTCAACTGCACCTTCGCAACTTCCACACGAAAGTCAGAGGAGTGAGTTACCAGGTCGACTCTGCTGTACTGCCTATGCGCAATCGATAAAGTCAGTTGTACTAAAACAGACCTATAGTATAGCCATTATAGTAAGGGAGTTCAGACAGGTGATGACGCGAAGCTCCTTTAATGGCAGCTGAGACTAGTAGCGGGCCCAAGGGCCTGCCCGGCCTCGCAATTGACCAGCATCTCCTCCTGTCTACACCCCCCTCTGCAGCCTCAGACCCTACCTGGACCCTGATTCTAGTCCTCACCTGTCTACCGGTCTGCGCTCCCTTCGCCCTGGCCTGCTGGACTTGCCTATTGGTCAGAGAGCGAGTGGCGGGTCCTAAGAACTGCTGTCTGCGGCTAATCCTCGCTCAGAAGTGCATCGCTAGCTGTGTCTGCGGCCTTACAGCCTGTCTCGGCACTCCCTTCGTGCTGGCTTTAGGAGTACTGTGTGGGCCGGTGAATGTACTTGCGGAGTGGGGGGCAGTCCAGCAGACCAATAGAGCTGGTATAGGGCCCTGTGCACGTAGGCGCTGTATGTGGCTGTTTTGCTCTCTACTGCTGGGACTGTGTGTGGCTCCGGTGCTTGCTTTAGCGCTGCTTTGCGGAGTGCTGTTGGCGCCTCCCTGTGGACTAATTCTTGGCACTTTGAAGCTCGTGGGGTGTTGGAAACCGCAAGTCCAGACCAATATCACCACTACTCCTTAGCTCCATAACCCACTTTCCCTGCCTAGTAGCTCTGCTATTCTCCTGCCTCCAGCTGTATAATGGGCTCTGAGCACTTTCCCCCCTTCCAGCCGCTCACACTCAACATCTCCCAAACCCAATACTCCATCATATCCAGCGTAGGCCAGGAACTGGGCTGGCGACTCTCCCAGTCCTGCAAAGAGGACTGGGACGTTTGTTGGCTGGACAGCGGGATGACGCCCGAAAGGCTAATTCGCTTGCGGCCTTATCAGCGCATTAACCACTACCCAGGGATGCACTCGCTGTCGCAGAAGAACCACTTGGCTGTGAACTTGAAAGACATGCAGGAAGCGCTGCCGCAGGAGTATGACTTCTTCCCACAGACTTGGCTGCTGCCGAAGTCGTATGGAGAGCTGAAACGAGATGTGGAGGAGGGGAAGAAGAAGACGTATATCGTGAAGCCTGAGGCCGAGTCCCAAGGCCGAGGCATCTTCCTCACGAACTCCCTGGACAAAGTGCCCACAGGCAACAGGTGTGTAGTGCAGCGCTACATCGAGCACCCTTTCCTCCTCGACGGACTCAAGTTCGACCTGCGACTTTATGTGCTTGTCACGGGCAGTGACCCTATTCACATATATATACATGAGGAGGGCTTGGCTCGATTCGCGACTATGCCCTATAAGCGGCCGAAGGAAGGCAATTTGAGTGCGACTTGGATGCATCTGACGAATTATGCGATTAATAAGACGAACCCGGAGTTTGTGTTCAATACGGAAGCGGAGAAAGACGATGTGGGACATAAGCGGAGCCTGGAGTCCGTCTTTTCCCGTCTGTCCTCTCTCGGCCACAACTCCACCGAACTCTGGACCTCCATCACCCACCTAATCACCAAGACAATGCTGAGCGCCTACCCTCTCCTCACACACATTTACCACTCCTGCCAGCCCCACGTCCCCAGCCTCTGCTTCGAGTTACTGGGCTTCGACATCCTTTTCGACCACCACCTGAAGCCGTGGCTACTGGAAGTGAACCACAGTCCCAGTTTCAATACCGACTCCCCACTGGATGAGAGTGTGAAGAGGCGAGTGATTCGCGATGTGTTTGGAGTGTTGGGAGTGACGCAGGAGGAGAGGAGAAGGTACTATGAGGGACTGAGGGAGCGGTCTGTGCAGACTCTGGTGCTAGACAGGACTCCAAGCCTCAAGCTGCTGAGTCCACTGAATGGCAGGAACACTCAAGCCCGGCCAAGGCAGCCCACTCTCGGCGGCTTCCAGCTCCTCTACCCCACCGTCTCCCCCAACTACCTGCCCTGTCTCGAAGCCGCCAGTCGCATTTACCAGTCCCGTCTGCCCAAGTCCCAGCCCACTCGCGACCTGTCTGCGCTCAGCCTCACTCCACTCCGCAGAATGCCTGCCACTAGAGCCAACTCTGGACAAGAAGAGCCCAGAAGACTGTCTTTCAGCAATAAAAGACCTGTGAAGGGCCCATCTGCCTCGCTTGTCGGCCTAGATGCGGCTTTCCTGCGGCCAATCGTATTGAGAAGACTGCCGAAAGGCGCCTATTTAAGGCCGAAGTACCTGAAATTCAGCTCCATCGACCCTGAAGACCGCAAATCCAACACGCATATAAAGCACATTCTGCGTATCAAGCACGTCGCCAAGACGTAAGCTGCACCACTGCTTATACTAATAGGAATGGCCACTCCGCGCCTTTTCCAAGTGATGATTTCAATCGATGGTTCGGCGCAAAGCTTTGACTGCTTCCAAGTAATTGCCACTCAGATAGTCACTCAATCGCTATTAAAGCCCAATTATCGTATCAACGTCCTGCACATTTTTAACGTCTCGAAGGAGTACCTGGCTTTCAACCAGAAGCCCGACTACCTGCATCAAATCTACGAGTCGGAACTCATATCCAGACTCGTACCCAACAGGTTTAGCCTCACCTGGCTGCCCTACAACGGCAGAACCACCACTAGAGACCAAATCATGACCCTGGCGGACGGGTATCGAGCGGACTTGCTGGTTGTGGGCTTTGTAGGCCGTAAAGGGCCGAAGGCGGACCCTACGATTTTAGGCTCTGCAGTCGACCACAACCTGCGTAACGGCCGCTGTCCTCTCCTCGTAGTGAAAGCCCCTGTCCTGCGCAAGGACACCCCTGCTTCCTCCTACCTCTGGGTAGTGCTGATCGACGGTTCCGAGCGGAGTTTGAAGGCAGCGAGGTTCGCAGCAGGTCTGATGGCAGGCGAGTACGACCGAATGCAACTGAGACATGTGGTGAAGGGAGGCGGGGAGCCGGAGGGACTGCGGACAAGGGCGGGAGAGACGCTGGAAGGCACTGGAGTCAACTGGACGTTGGAAGTAGTGGATGCGGGGGATGCTGATGTGCAGAGTGCAGTACTGGACTATGTGAACCAAGGTCCTGACCTGATCGATTTCATCGTAGTGGGTGTGGACGGCAGCGGCGTAGGCTCCAAAGCGCGCTGGCAAGTGGGCCACGTGACGGAAGCAGTGCTGCGGACCTCCAAACTGAACGTCCTCATCTATAAGTAAGGCCTCTATGGCAGACTAGTGGATAAGAGATGTCAGGCCCGGTGCAGGGAGGCGCTGTCTTTGTGCCACTGCTAGCCTGCGTAAGGACCTGTGAACAGGCCTGGCTGCAGGAGTACGAGCAGCTTGCCAGACAGGACAACACGGAAGCGCTCATTATCTACGGCCAATTGATGCTGCGGGGAGCGGGGAACAGGCCTGCGAACACTGCTTTGGCACTGCGCTGTCTCAAACAGGCAGCTCGGCACTCTGCTGAGGCGGCCTACAAGCTAGGGAAGATCTACCAGAAGGGGAAAGGCGAGGTGCTGAGAGACCTGGAAGAAGCCTACTTCTACTTCAAAGTGTCGACTCTGTTCAAGTGCAAGTGTGGGAAATACAGGGAAGCCTACCACTCTGGACGCATTTCCACCGCCCATCCCTGCTTCCCTACTGAGGCGAAGGATGCACTGGCGCTGTTGCCCGCTAGTCCAGACATGGAAGAGCGATTTCGCGAGAAGTACTACAAATGGCGGGACCACCAGAACTATAACTTCTAGCGCTTCCTGCCTGCACCAAAGCCTGCTTCTCTTCTCAATTCGCACTCTTGCAGTCCAATATTCACTACTATTGGACTTATTGGCATTAGGCCTGTGCAGACAGCAGTATGTAGTTTTGGCTTTCGAAGGGTTTTCCCAATTCGATTACTTAGAAATATGGATTCTGCTGCTTTAATTGAGAACACAGAAGACATAAAAGTAGCAGTCTGACCATATTGGCTGTATACTCAAAATAGAGTTGTATATAGCCTAACAATTATGCATCGAAGACGGTCTAATTTAACCACACATATGTTATTCAGACGTATTCCCTGCTATTCTCTGAGCCGGACTCATCCGCTTACTTGGCTACTATCTATATAGGAGTAAAAAGGCTGTAATCCGCCATATGCAAAATGTGAGTGCATATATTTCCCTCGCAACAGTCCTACAGCCTCCTTCCACTACCGAAATTCAACCTAAATACTGCTGATCATTAGTACATAGCCTTGCTTGCAGCTTCCCAGTCCTCTCCTCCCTGCGCTACAGTCCCTACAATTCAAAGGGGAAGAAGTCGCTTGAATGCATCAAAGCGGCTTCTTGGGATGTACACAGGAGGGTGAAGGTTTCTGAAGACAGAGAGATGGATCCAGTGGTGCACAGAGCCGAATATACTGGCGGAGTGCACCTAAAGACCTCGTTTCACAACTCCTGCAGGTCGCAATTTTAAATATTTCTCTGAGAGTCTTTCCTCGTCCGAGAACTCAGTAGAACTGCAAGATTGTAAACTATATATTCAGCTCTGAAAAACTGCACAGTCTAAGTGTAATTTGCACCCTAGCTATAATGATGGTCAGAGCGCTTGCATTGATGTGGGCACTTTCCCAGATCAGCGCCTTTGCCGATAGAGTGATATTTTCAGTGTCAACTGAGCAGACGCCGGGCAGTTTAGCAGGACTGGATGAAGCGCTCAGGCGAATTGAAGGGCTGGAAGACGTGGAATTGGATTTACTACCCACCCAAAACCTTTTCTCAGTCTCAACCCCAGTAGAGCTCGCCCAACGTCTCTGGGTGAGTGGACAGGGACAGATCATCCAACTGGCTGAGACTTTGTCGGTGACAGAATTCGGCCTGGTCATCGTTTCAAACGTCACCCTGAGGTCTTTCGGTACACTGACCAAAGCCTTCCAGGTACGTGGAGCGCTCATGCTAGACCACTGCTATGTGGAAAGATTTCAAGCGCCGCTGATTTGGCTGTATGGAAGCGCCAATCTCGCCCACATGCACATTTCCTACAGTACTGAGACCACAGTCCTAGTCAAGTCAGGAAAAGCTGTATTGGACTTTGCCTCTGTCTCAGTTTCTCAACTTTCGGCTTCCCTCGTGACTCTCAGTATAGTCGAATCCCCGAAAACTCCCTTCACAATATCGGTCGCATATAGTGAGTTTGAGGACAATGCGGACAGGCCTACCTTCGCTCTCTACAAAGCGCCTGGCAAAATACGCGTCGAGTTCTCATCCTTCGCTAGAAACTTGGGCTTGGTTCTGGACATAAGCGGCAGTGCTCTTCAAGTTATATTCGAAAGCTGTCAATTTCGCGACAGTAACAGCACTATCCTGAGTCTCAAGACAGTTTCCGAGGCGGAAGTCCGCATTTCCAACTGCAGTTTCATGAACAACTTCGATATAACCGTGGCAACTTCTTCCTTCTCAGGCCAATTAACTATCGAAGAGTGCACAGTGACGCAACAAAGAGGTGCAGAGGTGCTTCGGCTACTCAGCGACAACTCTGTCTGTTCAGCTGTTATTCGCAACTTCTATATATGTGACATTAATAGTGTGGTCGAGTCACTTGATCCACAAGCTCTTATTTCCGTGTCTCGATGTAATGCGTCTTTTTCCGGCCTGAAAATTGCCAATGTGTCAGCTCTCGTGGCTCCGTACGCCAACCCTCTGATTCTCTCTCAATTCGCTAACATTTGGCTGTCGAATACCACAGTAGTGGACTCTAAAACCAATGGATTTGTGATGAATTCGCATTTCAGCTTGCTTCATATGTCTGATTTCCTGCTGGACAACTTCTACTCAACCGGCGAAGTTAGCTTCGCTTTCATACAGAATACTGTTTACATTCAAAGAATGACCATTACAAAGGGAACTTCGAATCCTACGAACCGTCAAACCGTGTTTTTGTACCCAACTATGAACTTCATCAGTCTTTCATCTACCTTAGAAGCTCACAATATATCTGTATCTGACGCACGTGGGAAACTAGGTCCCTGCTTTAACCAGGTCTTTTCCGACTATTCTATCAGCAACATCCGTCTTTCCCGTATCTCCACGGGCTCTGTTCTACTGGCAGTTCTGAGTTCTGGCAGCATTTCAGAAGTGCAGATGGACCAGATAGTTGAGTACATGCCTGCCTTTTTGGTAGGGGACGGTGTTACGGTCGTTTCCAACATCACTATTCTCAATAGTCAGCTGGACCTCAGCACTGTGCTGGGCCTGGGAAAAGCAACTCTGACTTTTGTGAATAATTTCACAATCAAGAATTGCTCAATCATGGAAATTGTGGCGCTATGGAGAGCTATTGCGACTATCTCAAGCCTGCATCTTGAGAACTGCACTGTGAGTAGGAAGGTGCTTTACATTGTGGACAGTGAGGCGAGTATAAAGGACTTTACAATGCGGGAGTCACGGCTGCAGCGACTCACAATGTCTAGAAGCAATGTTACAATCGAGGATGCGGTTTTTGCGTCGCTCTCCTTTCAGGACTTCTTCTGGGTGATTGCCAATTCCAACGTCTCCTTCCTGAGACTACGCGCGGTCAATATTAACGCAACAACTATGATGGGGAGTATGACTACTGGAAGTTTTGTAGCGATGGAGAAGTGCACTTTTAAGCATCTACGGGTAAAGAAGGAACTGGGGTGGCAAGTCTCAGAAAGCGCGCTGTACATCTCCAACACCCAATTCCGCTTTTTCAACTTCGGCTGTTTCCAGGCCATGAACTCAAATATAACTCTGCTCAGTTCCATTTTCGAAGGAGGGAGAAACCCGATTCGGTCCTTGAGAAGCGACAAGGCTTTAGGAGGAGCGCTGAGCTGTGTAGACTGTCCTCTGGTCACTATCAAGGATTCCCGCTTTCTCAATCTTTCCGCGATAGTGGGAGGCGCTGTCGCTGTTAAACGCAGATTTCCTCTTCCTGAATTGCTTGTAGTTATGGAAAGAAGTGAGTTTTTGGGTTGCAGTGCTCAACAAGCAGGAGCACTTTTCCTGCAAAACATATCTTTCACTATTGATGCTTCGGCATTTGTAGCGAATGCAGCGGAGAGATCAGGTGGGGGGATATTCGCCTCAATTAAGCCTTGGCACAATGGGTATATTCGGAACTCTATACTGGTAAAAAACTCTGCACAGGAAGGCGGAGCTGTGAAATGGAGCAATGCACCGATCCTCTTCACTAACGTCACTTTTCAAGAGAACTCCGCGGCTTACGGGCCGGATATAGCCTCGTACGGAGTGAGGCTTTCCTCTGCCCTCACTCGTTTGACAGGGACAGAAAGTAGCGGATATGGTATCAACGTGGTTTTTGCACTGCTGGACCATTATAGGAACCCAGTGACTCTCTCCCCGTTCAAATTCCTTATGCTCAGTTCTACTTCCACTGTAGCGTACAGAGGCAACAGTGGCACTATTCTCAAACAGGGTCTATTCAACTTCTCTGAGGTGACGATTTACGCTCCGCCTGCTTCTACCCAAGTAATACAGGCAGTCCTCAATGATACTCAGGAAGACTACACCCGCAGTCTTGTGGGAGAGGTCACTATTGACTTCCGTCACTGCAAAGCAGGGGAAATCCAGCGCTCAGATAGATGTGAGTACTGCCACCCGGGCAATTTCTCCTTCTCACCTCTAGATGCGAATTGTGCCTACTGTCCGGAAAATGCATTCTGCCCAGGAGGAAACGAATTAGTAGTGAACTCAGGCTATTGGCGCACAGCCCTCAATTCCTCTATTGTAGTGGCTTGTTCCTACCCCGTAACATGTCTGGGGGGATTAGACAGCACCTGTCTCTCTGGCTTCACAGGCGTTCTCTGTACCCAATGTGCTGCAGATGCCTACCGTGTGAGAGCAGCGGAGTGTGTGAACTGCCAGATTTGGCCGATTTGTGGTCCTATCGTGATGCTCCTCTTCCTGCGATGGGTAGTTCTAAGGCTTGAAAAGAGCCCAAATAGCCTGTTCATAGTGAAGATCGTTATTCGTCACCTGCAGTATCTATCAGCTCTGTGCTTTCTGCGAGTGTCGTACTCAGATATAATAACGTGGAGTTTGCGTGTGGTCAATTGGTTCTCAGCGCTGCTTATTCCGGACCTGCCCTTGGCTTGTTTAGGTCTATCGAACCCCGAATACGCTAAGGCTTTGGTCGGTTCTTTACTGCTACCAGCCTTACTAGTGCTGGATTTCCTGCTGTGCAAGCCAGGTCAGAAGGGAGTTCTAGCCTCCAGCTTAGTTTTCTACACCCCCTATATCACTCTACTGACCACTGTCCCTCTTTTTGTCTGTCAAAAAATGCAGTCCTCCGAGTTGTTGTTTTTCGATATGGACGTGGTGTGTTGGCAGGGAAGTCACAGCAAATACACCCTCTTACTAGTACTGCCTTCCCTCCTTATCAACATAGCCGGACCCATTGCTGCAGTATTGGCAGTTCGTCTATTTCGTCCACTCCTCTTTGGCCGCTATTTCCCCTTGTGGACTGTGGGGTATGCGTGCTCCATTTACGATGTACTCCAAAGTATATGGCAAGGTATTTTCCTATGTGTAATAATAACTACTACTACCCTGGTTCCTCTCCTGCAAGTTGCCTACAGTCTCACAGTCTTGATAGCCGCCTGCACTCTCAATGTATTCCTCTACCAATTCATATACCTCTCAAATCGGCACTTTCTAATAGCAGAAACATCGTTTGTGACAATTGCGCTATCACAAGGCTTCCTCAGCTACTATTTGTTTTACCTGCCAGGAAGTAGCGGTACTGAATTCTTCGTTAGCGCAATGTTTTTGCTGCTGAATGCAGCTTTCTTGGGACTGTGCGGCTGGAGCCTGGCAAATAACTGTCTGGAGGGTAGTAAGGCGGTTAGGGTTATTGAGAGCAACAGGGTGGAGGAAGTAAGTAAGGTTCGAAATTCCCCAGCGGCTAGTTATTCCCCAGCGCTATTTGCGCCTCCCAATAGCCTTAGTTTGAAGTAACATTAGTCAACCGTTCTAGCTCTCTATGCGAATTAATCTTCCCTTTATGAGGGCGCAACTTGACATGCACAATTCGCATTCCGAACTTCTTGCGGCCTACTAAAAGCAGCAAGGCGTAGAAATGACATCCAATTGATGCACAGAAAGGACAAGTTATCCCGATTTCCATACTTTCGAGAAGTATTCTGTTAAAAGAAGCCCTTTTCTTAAGGTATTTTTGAAGGGAGTGTATGTTTTCCGTTTCGTAGATCTGCATTGGTGTAAGTTCCTAGATACATCGTAACTATATTTAGCTTAATTAAGTATGATAAAAACAAAAATGGGACCATCTGGCCAAAAAGCACACGCCTAGTTAATATTAATTCCTTGTATTAAAGTAGCTTTATGGGCTTAATTGCGACCTTTTACTAGAACATCCTTAAAGATGGAGAGCAGACAAAGGAAAGGAAATAGACAGAAGTCTCAGTGATGACGCAGGTTTTCCATGTCAATTCCCATCAGCTGGAGCTAAGAGTACCGTTCTCAGAAGTCCATTAGGCCCCTAGGAGCTGCAGTTAGGTTTCAGAACGAGTATAAGTTTAAAAGAAAAGGAAATACCGCCCTATCGAAGCAGGAGGAAAAGAGACTTATCGCAATTGTTACAAAACCATTCCAAATCAAGCAATTGCACCAGACCTGGCAATATGTCTAAGCAAAAAGGTCTTAGATTCAGCTTGGTCTAGAAGGGGAATGCAGATTGTATAGAAAAGGGCCTGGCTGACAGATATATCACAGAGCCACTTTGTCCTGTGCCTATGAAATCAGTAAAGAATCTGATAGACATTAGTGTAAAGATGTACTAGAATTAGGGTGTTCGGGCTCAGATGGGAGACAGGGTTAACACACTAAGGCGTATTCCACACTTTCTAATAGCAGAAACATCGCTTGTGACAATTGCGCTATCACAGGGCTTCCTCAGCTACTATTTGTTTTACCTGCCAGGAAGTAGCGGTACTGAATACTTCGTTAGCGCAATGTTTTTGTTACTAAATGCAGCTTTCTGAGACTATAGCTGGAGCATAGGCAGCAACTTGCTGGAAAGCCACATAAACCAACGCAAGCGGCTAGCTTGACGAGGGCGCCAGTAGAAATTCCCCAGGAAAACAAGTACCTCCGAACACTCCAGTTACAAGCCGATCAATTATCCACAGTCAAATCACAGACAATTGTGACTTCCTTGAAAACTGTTCCAGCTCTCTATGTATGAGTAGCCAATAATGTATATAGATATGAGCCTTTGACTAGGCACCATTTCCCTGCTTAGCTTCCTTTCTATGCCTAGTACTTTTAGCAATGTCACAAGGACTCGGGTCTTTGCTAAGTCCCAAAGGCAAACTTGTGCAGCCCAGACTGCGGCTCAAATACGCACATCCGAGGCGTACAGCTTTCGAAGAATCTACCTCAGGAAAGCACAAACCCCGTCCCTCAATGCCAGATCTGGGACGCAGTGAGGCGCAAATGCATACTTCCGCCTCGGAAAGAGCAATTTCCAGCAGAAATAAACAGGTGCGTGCCAGAGCTACTGCGAAACCCAATGACCTTGCAGCCCTAGCGGCTGAGAAAAGGGCGCTACTACAGGAAATCGCAGAGTTGCAACTCAGACTGAGAGAAGGGGAAAGAATACGAAGGAGACCTGAAGCGGAGGAACTGGAAAGGAGACTAAAGGACGTGACGCAGACTGCAGGGGAGACAAGGCGAGAGGTGGAGCAGTACAAAAAGGCGTTTCAAAGAATTTATCGAAGCGTGCTGCAGCAAGATGACTTCACTGAAGACGTCCAGTCTCTGAAGTACGCATTGGAGCGCAGTTCCACCCTGCGTCCTCGCAGTCTCCAGCCCTCCCCCCGTCTCCCCGCCGCCCTCAGCGACCTGCTCCATGAGTCCTACCTCACTCTTTCCGCCTGGAAACGCGCAGTTTCCTAGTGCCTTACATACTCTCTCCACTAGTCTGCAACGCACTTCTCCCCTTGTGCTTGGCTTCCTCCCTCAGCTTCGCCTTGTACCTTTTCAAAGCCTCCTTGCGCAGGTCGCTGGCGGAGACGAGGAAGTGCAGGCCGCCTTGGTCGACCTTGTCTTGGAAGGCGTACAGGGAGAGTTGCTGGGTGGGCGGAGGCAGCAGCTGGGCGAGGACTGCTTGGCTGGCTGGGAGACAGGCTTCGTGCAGCTTCGTGGTGTAGTTCTGCAGGAGAACTCCCCCGTCCAGGTTTCCTTGTCCCTCTAAGACGCCAATGGCCAACGCAGGCAGCTGCTTCAGCGCCAAATCGCACAAATCCGCCACCATCAGTTCCACATCCGTCCTGCCCAAGGCCTTATTATACTCACAGTCATACATCCCAAACAGCATTTCCGCCTTCTCCTGCCGCCCTCCCTTGCCCAGCATCACCGCCAGTACTCCAACTCTCCTAGCTTCCCAGCCCTCCGCCCTCCTCAAGCCTCGATAGAACTGAGCCACGGGGTCTTCCTGCTCCTCTGGCTGCGGCATTTCCAAGGCCCAGTCCTGTGCGAGTTTCCGCATTCGGTTCCAGTTCAGAGATTCGTTGAGGGTGAGGATGCGAATGTCGGTCCAGACTTTGGAGGCTTCGTGTGGGGAGTAGCCGAGGCTGGACTCGCACAGGGACAGGAGGACTTCCTCTTCCTCTAGTTCGTGAGCGTTGGAGCTGACAGAGCACTGGCAGCCCATAGGTATATATGGAGGGGTGGATCAGACTCAGTGCAGACTTACGAGATATTTCCGGCAAATTGCGAGCCTCCTTCGAGCGAGAGCAAAGCCCAGACGGCACTATCGACGACGCAGGGCTGTGGACAGTGCTAAAAGCCGCAGAAACAGACTACGGCCTGGAACTCGAGCCCTTAGTCGGGCAACTCACAGAGAAGCAAGGGAGCGGGGCGCACCTGCGCCTGTCGTATGCGCAGTTTGTGGAAGTGGTAAAGGACTATGTGAACCGGAAGACGAAGGAAGGCTGGGGGAAGAGAGGGAAGGAAGAGAGGAAATTACCTAAACAGGCAGAAAACATGCACCCGGATTCACCCTTACAGCCGAGCGCTTCTCTCAGTCTTGTGGACCCTGGCGAGTCTCCATCAGCCAAAGATCTCCTGTTTTCCCAGCAGAAGTCCACTATTCTGACCAGCAAACAACACAGCACTTCCCCCCTGCACTCCTCCAACCCCTCTTTCCCCCAGTCCAAAAGCGCAGAAAGCATCCTCTCCAACTGGCAATCCCATATCGAAGAAATCAAAGTCCTATACGACAGTCAAGGCCCAATGAAGACCATCGAAGCCATTTCCAGCCAAATTGGTCTGAAGTGGTCCCCAGAGTCAGCTGGTCGGTTCCAAGAGATGATGGGGACGAGGAGTGATGACTGTGAGGAGCAGGGGGATGTCTTTGGACTGGTGTTTTGGCCTGCGGTGGAGGAGTGGACGAGGGGACATCCGGCTGTGCAGGGGAAATTGGGGATGAATCCCACTGAGCAACTGGCTGCGAGGCTGAAAATTACTATTGAGGAAGTGGAAGGCATAGGGAAAGTGCAGGAGTTGGCAGGGCAGGACAGCAGCCAGTCCCTCCAGCTCCTTTCCACCCTCCGCTCTCAATTACGCCGAATCGAGTCCACAGCGGCCCAACAGGGCGAAGAGCCTGTTTTCCTGCAGCGCTGCAAAGCCGGTATACACGAAATATACACTTTTTACGCAAAGCAGACCAAAATAAAGGGTAAAAAGGCGACTTTTGACGATATTTTGCACAGTATATCGGTCCTTTCTTCAGGCAAATTCCTCAAATTCCTTATGGACTTCCAAATCCTGGAAAACTCCAAAATCTCCACTCGCAAGGTAATCGACCAGTCCACCGCCCTGTCCATTTTCCGCCAAACCGCTCTTTTCCACAAGGATATGAACGAAGCGCAGTTCACAATGGCGCTGGATTTAGTGGCTGCTGCCTATTTCGACCCGGAGTTTGATAGACTGAATCGGACCGATTGGGCGAGGGGGACGATGGCTGAAAAGCGGGAAAAGCTGTATAGAAGTCTAGGCTTTGACCAGGAGGGGAAGTACAGGGACAAGCTGAAAGGGTATGGAGTGCCTTTGGCGTCGTACAGTGAATATAGAGTTCCTGAGGACGACCCTGCCAGGAGGTATAAATACCAGGTTGCTAAGCACCAGAAAGTCACGTTGGATAGGTGGAGGTACAGAATGAGGAATCCTTCTATGGACACTGCCAAACGGATAGGAAACGCCTCGATTTCCAACCTGCAAACTGCCCAAAAGCTGTCCAAACAGGCTTCCATGAGTGATATCCCCGGCCTCAATTCTAGTGATTTCGACCTAAATGACTTGGTGGACAGTTCTGACTCCTCCCCGAGCCCTGCTAACCCTTTGGCTAAGTCCACTGCTTCTTTGTTTGCGACTTCCCGGCCTGCGAAACCCTTAAAGCGAGCAGAGCACGAGGCTATGGTCAGGGCTTTGAAAGCTGTAGATGCGCAGATGGAGAAAGGGCAGAGAGTTGCGAAGAGGGTGGGAGCGGCTGCGTCTAAGTATAAGGCCTAATAGGGCTAAATGCCTGCTAAAGGCTTGAAAAGCGACTTTTTCCATACATTCCTAGGGTGACCCTTCCAGACAGATAAATAGAAATTTTGACAGTTGGATTTTCCATTATTGTCGTAACGTCTGTTATAACTATCGATTTCCTCACTTTCATAGCATCAGAATACTCGAAACCAGCAATATCTCGCCTGCTTCGGCCGATATTGCTAGATTGAGTAGTAGGACTTATGGGACGAAGCGAAAAGTCGGGTTTTGGTTTTAGCTTCGGAAAGACTGTTTATCCCGAAATCCGACTCAAAAGCGCCTATTCTTGGCTCAATTTCCTCTCCACTGCGACTCAAATTCGTACAAACCGCCAATCCGGAGTCAACACATTCAATTTCGCCCTAATCCCTGCACTCTCCTCCCTCCCTCATACTCAGTACTCCAAACTACATCCCTCTAAACCCCAATTATCCATACTATGAACAAAGTCCTGCAGGAGTACGAAAGCGAAGTGGAAACTCTGAGAAACCACATGCTGGCCCTGGTCTCCCTCGCTCAAACCCTCGTATTCCCTACACAGAAGCACCGAAACGACCAACTGAAGGAGAAGTTCTTCCAAGTTGCGCAGCAGGCGGAGGTGAATTCCGCGGAACTGCGGGTGCAGGTGCAGGCTTTGGAGGCGGAAAACAGGCAGTTGAGGGATCAGTTGAGGAAGACGGGAGCTAACTTGACGGTGACTTCGGTGGATGCGCGGCTGATGGGGGAAACGGATGGAGCAACAGTGGAGGTGGGGGAAAGAGGCAGGAGGACCAATAGTAGGACGGACAGGTCCACTCCTATGCAGGGCGCTTCTCCTGCCCGTTCCCGCCATACTGCAACCCCCGACAACCCTCCCATCCGGCGCGAATCGGAAGACGCCTCCGACCACATCAGCGAGCAAGTCGAGTCTTCCATCCAAGACCTAGGCGATTCAGTGGCTTCCGAAGAGTCTGCAAAGGCTGAGGTATAAATGGCCGCTGACCCGCGTAAGGACTACCTGAATGCCTGCGCTGCAGCTGCACTGGGAGTGGAGAGACTGGGACTCACGGGACAGGAGGTGGATGCCTTCGTGGACAGGCCGGACTGCAGTGTCTTGCAGGTGTTGTATGACACTGGTCCGTCCTGCGCCAATGAAATTCGCCCTGTCACTGGAAGCGTCCGAGAAGTCCACTTCCTCAAATCCAGTCCCGGCGCCCTGAGTCTTTCCGACCTCACCTCCCAAGTAGTAGTGGGCAGTCTCGGCCGCAACAGTCTCGCCGCACTCCTTTCCAGCGTGCGCTGCGTCTTCGGCCCAGTGCTGAGTCAAGGAGTCGCAGACCCCCGACTCCAGCAGCTCATGAGCGAGCTGGAAGCCGGCCTAGCCAGTGCACTGCGCCAAGGACCGCAAGGCAGCGACAGTCTCGACGGAATCCGCACTCCCGGGGACGAATTCCAGTACTGGGCGGACCTAGTGGGAAACTACCAGGCGGGTGAGACGCTTCAGGAGCGGGGCAAAGCCTTCTCAGCACACTTCAGCAAAGTGAGCAAACAGTGGGGAGACTTGGAAGCCGCTCGACTCAGCGAAGTCCTCGAGCTACTGGACGCCACTGTGGACATGCTGGACGGAGTGTGGAAAGAAGCGCCTACCGCAGGTCCTCCCTACCCCCAGCCCCGCATGGAGCACCTGATGACCATAGTCGCTGAAACGCTCATAAGGAAAGTCCAAAGTGCCTTTTACGGTGCTAATTTGTGGACTCCGGAGGGCGGGGAACTGGTCAGCCAGCTCAAAGAAGCCTTGCGAGTCTGTGAAAAGTGGACGGAGCTGACTCAGGAATACACCGAGCGGTTCTGGAAAGCGGAAAAGGACCGGAAATGGAAAGGAACAGCCTTCAAACACGACCCTTTATTGCGATTCTCTATGAGACTTGAAGAAATTCTATCTCTCCGCAGCCAACACGACGAATTGATGAAGCTACTGAGTCCGGAGGAGCGGGAAAGACTGCAAGTCTCCAAAGTCTTCGACCCTTTGCGGAAAATCCAGGCTTTAATCGTAAATCAGTACACGAATTCCACCTGGGCAGAGGCGAAAATGCACTACGAGCAGCTCCTGCAGTCCTTCGAACAGGACCTGGCTGCCAAGCTCAAGGGCGAAATCGTGCGCGACTTGCCGCCCTTGCAGCTGTTGAGAGAGTTCCAGAAGTGGCAGGGACTGCTGCGGCGCAAAAACCTGCAAAGAGCTTTACAGCCAGAGCGCGAGCACCTACTCAACCAATTGATAGCGCAAACTGGCAGGCTGCGGGAGGAATTTGAGAAGCAGGCAGGGGCGCAGGAGGCAATTCCCAGGCTGGAAAGACTACTGCAGGCGCAAATGTCTCCTCTAGTCACTGGCATCGTCTGGGCGCGTGGATTGCAGCAAAAAACGCAACGAATCGTATTAGCAGCCGAGGAGCTTTTCGAGGATTTAGACGGAGTCAGGCGACTGAGGGAACTAGGGGAGGGCTTTTTGGGGAGTTTGCGGGAGTACCAGCAAAATCAGTTCAAAGCCTGGAAAACGGAGGTGGAGGCGGCAGTCCGCAATGAAAGTGACCCTTTGGCCCTGGAAGTCACTGGCAAAATGATGGTTTTGGACCTGAAGGACGGACTGTTGAAGGTCAGTTATTCGGAAAGGCTGGTGCAGTTGTTGAAAGAAGTACGTCAATTGACTGAATACGGCTTCAAAGTCTCCGCCACCATCAAGAAAATCGTAATCCAAGGCAAAAAGTACTACAAAGAAGCCATCACTCTCAAGCAAGTGGCGAACTTCTACAACAACATGGGCTCCCAAATCATCGATTCGCAGAAAAAAATGCTGCTAGAGGCAGCCCTGGCCTTCGAACAGGTCGTAAAAACCGCGAAAGGCATAGAAAGCGGCTCTGTGACTTGGCAAAACCCTGCGCAAGTCGAGGAATACATACAAAGAGTGCAAAAAGCAGCCAGTGACTTGATGACGGAAAATAGGAAGTTGAGGAAAGTGCACTTTTCACTGGTTGAGCAAATTGCGGACCTGCAGAATGTGGACTTGCTGAGACATCGGCAGATGTGGAAGCAGCGGCTGGATGGGATTAGGAAGACTTTGGAGGAAGTCACGACTGGGAAAGACCCGGAAGCTGCTAAAATGTGGAAAGCGGCTTTAGACAAGGAACTCGCAAAGTCCCTGGAAGTCCAATATCGACAAGGATTAGAAGGACTCAGCGAAAACTTACCCGAAATCAGGGCCGATTTAGCCTTTTCCAACAAAAACCTTACTTTCAGGCCGCCTTTCGAAGAGCTAAAAACCAAATATTACCGCGAAATCAAGCTTTTTATCGGCATTCCCCTGATGTTCACAGGACTCGGAGGCAACGCGGACGTCTACCGCAAGATGCCAGACAGCAACGCAGGCGGACTAATCACAGTTTACCAAAAAGCAGAGCAGCTATTCTCGGAACTGAGGGAAAAAGAGAGGGAATTCAGGCCGTGGGTGGTGTTGGGCTCGGTCGATATTGAGGCTTTGGTCGAGGATAACATGAAAACGGTGGAAGACTGGGAGGCGAACTTCAAAGTACTGCGGCAAAAGAGGAAAGAAGCTGAGAAATTGCCTGACTCGGTGAAAGTGCACTGCTTCACCCTGTCTTTGACTCCACTGAAAACTGCAATAGACGACCAACTCCAGCGCTTTTCTGAGTCTTTGGTCTTAACGCTCAAAACCACGCTCAAAACTGACTCTGAGAAAATGGATGAATTCCTGAAAAACGCGCAAATTCTGCTAAATCGAAGGCCGGAAACTGCCGAAGAACTGGCCCAGGCCCAATTAGACGTAGTCGAAGTGGCCGGCAAAAGGACCGAATTGGAAGTCATGATGAAAAACTGCTCAGAGAAAAACAAGCTGCTGAAGCAACTGACAGGCGCGGGGCTGAACACAGTTGCGCTACAGGACAAATGGCAGCAGTTTCAGGTGAGTATTGAAGCCTACGGGGAAGTGATAGAGCGGCAAAAGGAGGTCATCCGGAAAGACATCGAGCGAAAAGGCGAAGAGCTGCACCAAGCCATGCAGAAATTCGCAGCCCGGTGGGAAGCCCTCAAGCCCAAGTCCATGGACCAGATGGACTGGAGCGAAGCCAACGAAGCCGCAGACAAGGTGCGAGACTGGAGACAGGACTGGCAAAGTCTCAGAGACCGCTTGGCGGGACTGAAGCAGGAGTGCACGCAGTTCAGTGTGCCGCCGCCTGCCTTTTCGATGCAGGAGTTGGAGGAGGACATAGCCCAGCAGGAGGCGGAGTGGGGCTTGTTTGAGGACTTCAGGGTGGAGCTGGACAAACTGGGGAAGGAGGACTGGCTGTCGTTCAGAGGGAAGTTGTTCAGCTTCCAGGACCTCTATTTGGCTTGGGGAGAGAAGGTCAAGGGCAGGACTCGAGAGTCTGTGGGCCGCTTCATTAACGACCAAATCGAAATGTTCAAAAGAGCCTGGCCACTGCTGAAGCTGTCCACAGGGGAAGGATTCGAGAAGGAACACTGGAAAAACCTGTTTTACTACTTGAAACTGTCGAAGGAAGTCACTGTGGAGTCGCTCAAGTTTGCTCACTTCTTAGGCAATTTGAATCATTTGGTAGCCGCAGGCGAGCAAGTGAAGGAACTGCAGGCCCGCGCTCAAGGTGAAGTAACTATCCGGGAAGCTATTCAAGAACTGCGGATTTGGTGCGATGAGACGAAGTTTTCACTCTATGAGCATATCCAAAACGAGCGCTCCACTCCCCTTATTAAGGACTGGAAAGAACTCCTCACCCTGCTCAGCGACAACCAAGCCTTGCTCCTATCCCTCAAAGAAAGCCGCTTTTTCTCCCGATTCGCAGACCAAATCGGCCAATTCGAGGCGAAACTGAGCATTTTGGACGAGTGCTTGGTCCGACTCAGTGCAATTCAGCGGAAGTGGGTGTACCTCGACCCTATCTTCGGCCGGGGCGCATTGCCCCAAGAGCAAGGCCGGTTTAAGCGAGTGGACGACGAGTACCGCAGTATAATGCTGTCTATCAAAGCAGACGAGAGGGTGTTGTCCCTAGCCAATATGGTGGGTTTGAAGGACACTTTGGACATGCTGCAGGACCAATTGGACAGGTGCCAAAAGGCTCTCAATGAGTTCCTAGAGGACAAACGAGCGCGTTTCCCCCGCTTTTATTTCCTCGGCGATGACGATTTACTAGAAATCCTAGGCCAGGCGCGCAACCCCAGCGTCATCCAATCCCACCTCAAGAAGCTCTTCGCCGGCATTCACAAAGTGGACATCCAGACCAACTCCATCAAAGCAATGCTCAGCTCTGCGGGGGAAACTGTGTCACTCCGCTCTGCAGTGGCTGTTTCTGACGAGGTGGAAACGTGGCTGGGGAACTTGGCCAGGGAAATGCAGAGTACGCTGTCTGGGGAGTTGACGCAGATGCTGAAAGTCGAGGATGTGACGACTTTGCTGAGTACGAAGCCTTCGCAGATTTGCAGTTTGGCGGAAATGGTGACTTTTTGTGCGAAGTGCACGAAAGCGATTGGGAGTAATGGACTGGCTGCCCTGAAGCAGCAGCTAGATACCAAATTGGCGGCTTTGACCAGTCTGCGAGCCCAAAGTCCACTAGTCCTGTTGAAGGTGAAAAGCCTGGTTCTGGACCTGATTCACAACTTGGAAGTGGTCACTACACTCCAACAGCAGCGCATTTCCAACCCTACGGACTGGGAGTGGCACCGCCAGCTCAAGTTCGCAATCGCCAGTGACCAGCTCTGCCAAGCTTCCATGTGCGACGCTCAGTTCAAATACACCTACGAGTACCAAGGCAATGCACCCAAACTAGTGCACACTCCTCTCACAGATAAGTGCTACTTGACACTCACACAAGGCATGATGATGGGCTACGGGGGAAATCCATATGGACCTGCAGGGACTGGAAAGACGGAAAGTGTGAAAGCGCTGGGACAGGCAATGGGCCGGCAAGTCTTGGTCTTTAACTGTGATGAGGGAATTGACTTCAAATCAATGGGCAGAATTTTCATCGGACTGGTGAAATGTGGGGCCTGGGGCTGCTTTGACGAGTTCAATCGACTCCTTGAGGAGCAGCTTTCCGCCATTTCCCAGCAAATCCAAGTCATACAATGGGCACTCAAAAACGGAGAAAAGACGCTCCAACTCCTCGGCCGCACAATTGACGTAAACCCCAACGCGGGCATATTCGTGACCATGAACCCCGCAGGCAAAGGCTACGGCGGGAGGTCCAAACTCCCCGACAACCTGAAAATGCTCTTTCGGCCTGTGGCTATGTCAGTGCCAGACAACGACCTGATCGCTGAAGTACTGCTGTATGCCGAAGGGTTTCGGACTGCGAAGGTACTGGCGACGAAAATAGTGTCGCTGTTTTCTCTGTGTAAACAACTGCTGTCGACGCAGGAGCACTATGACTGGGGCTTGCGTGCTTTGAAGACTACGCTGACTATTGGGGGACAGCTGGTTCAGACCGAGCGAGCTGCTGGAGCGAATATTGACTCTGCCAGGGAAGCAGTGATTCTAATTAAAGCGATCCGTATTAACACTCTTCCGAAGTTGACCTATACTGATTTGAAGAAATTCAACCCTTTGCTGCAGGATATCTTCACTGGTGCGAGCATTGAAGACATCGAGTATGAGGAGCTGGAGGCTGCGATTACCACTACTATCCAGGAACTCAAGTTGGAGTATTCGCAGCCGCAAGTCGCGAAAATGCTGCAGTTCCATGAAGCCACACGCCAAAGAATGGGCGTCGTCCTAGTCGGTCCATCTGGCTGCGGCAAAAGCACAATCTGGAAAGTGCTGAAACTCGCCTATGAAAAGTTGCACAAAGCACTGGTCACACATGTAATGAACCCGAAAAGCATGCCCCGCCAACAATTACTGGGCAAAATGGACCACGACACTAGAGAATGGACCGACGGAGTCCTCACAGTCGCCGCTCGCAACTGCGTCAAACAGCCTTCCGAGGTCAATTGCTGGATTATCTGTGATGGCGATATCGACCCAGAGTGGATCGAATCCCTCAACTCCGTACTCGACGATAACCACCTGCTAACCCTCCCAACAGGAGAAAGAATCAGCTTCGGGGACAATGTGAATTTCATATTCGAAACCAACGACCTGCGATTCGCCTCCCCAGCCACAGTTTCTCGCATGGGAATGATCTTTATGAGTGAGGAAGACGTTGACATCGACCGACTCATCGCTTCCTGGCTCAGTAAATTGTCACAGGACCAGCAGACTAAGCTAGCGCCGCTGGTTAATGAACTGCTGCCGGCTGCGATTTCCTGGGCGTTGGACCATAGTGCGGAAATGATGGTGAAAACGACTAAAGTGGGGACGGTTATGAGTGTGTTGTCAGTGCTGGGCGCGGCTGCGACTAAGGCTGAGTTCGTGCACTGTATGGTGAAGGGACTAGGGGCGAATTTCCCCTTGGAGCAGAGACAGCGACTGGCTTTAGAGCTTTTCGCGAGGTGCAAAGAACAGCCTCCGGACGCCCGCAACCCCCTAAACTGCTACTCCAAAGACGGCGTCCTGCGGCAATTCGTAACCGAGCAAGAGCACTTCGAACTCAAGGACCTGTCCGACTACTTCTCCCCTCCCCTAGTCCGCACAGTAGGCATCCAGCGTGATATTGAGCTATTCCGGCAGTGGCTGGAACAGGGGGACCCCTTCATAGTCGTTGGACCTGAAGGCTGTGGGAAGAACCTTATGCTTAGGGCGGCTTTTGCTATGCTGAAGTCCACACAAGTCACGAGTATACACTGCAATGCGCAGTCTTCTGCTGTTCATGTGCTGCAGAAACTGAGTCAAATGTGCGTCCAAAGCACAGGCACACACGGGCGAGTCCTGCGTCCAAAAGACACCCAACGCCTCATTCTGTACCTAAAAGACGTCAACTTGCCCACTCCCGACAAATACAACACCATCCAACTAATCGCCTTTCTGCAGCAATTAGTGTCTTACCAGGGCTTTTACGACGAAAATTTGGAATTCGTGCATTTGGAGCGGATTTCCATAGTGGCGTCTATGAACCCTTCGTCTACTGTGGGCAGACATCAGCTTTCGCAGAGGTTTACAGCTACTGTGAGGGTCGCAGTGGTGGATTATCCGCCCAGAGAGGAGCTGATGCATATATATGAGCAGTATTTGAAGGCGATTTTGAGTCTTCCGGCCTTGGGGAATGCGGTTTCGATGGCGAGTCGAGTAAGCCAGGCGGTCGTAGACCTGTATTTATCGGTGAAAAAGGACTTTTCAGTGGATGAGCATAGGCATTACCTGTTTACGCCTAGAGACTGTACGCAGTTAGTGTGCAGTTTGATGAGGTATGAAGCCCAGACGCAGCCTGTGCTGGGGGAAGTGGTGGCTTATGAGGCTTGCAGGACCTTTAAGGACAGATTGGTCAGTAGGGAGCACTGTGTCAAGTTCGATAGTATTTTAAAGCCACTGGCCAGGCAGCAGTTGGCTTTTAATGAGGCTTTGGATAGTTTATATACGACCTGGTTTGCGACGCATCAGTCGCCTTTTAAGCAAGTTGCAGCGCTGGGCAAAGCCTCCGCCGAAGACATGAAGAAAGTGCTCGCCCAGGGCCTACTCGCCTACGAACGAGAGTTCCGCGAGCTGCCCTTCTTCTCCTTCGAAGAAAGCATAATGGGCTTAGTGCGGCTCAACAGAGCCTTGGCACGCCCCGGCGGGTCTGTTCTGCTAGTAGGGGAAAGCGGAGTGGGGAAACGGACTTCTGCTCAGTTGGTTTCTCATATGCTGAATATGACGCTGATTTCCACGAATATCACTCGAGAGTACACGGAAAAGGAGTTCCGGAGAGACTTAAAGACTGTGCTGCAGACTGCAGGGATTGAGGGCACTGCCACAGTGCTGTTTTTGGAAGACCATCAACTGCTGGAGTCCACTTTTCTTCAATTGCTGAACTCCCTACTCAGCTCTGGGGAGGTGCCAGGACTGTACAAGCCCGAGGAAGTGGAGCCGCTATTAGCCTCTTTAGGCGACGAAATGAAGCAGGAAGGCGGCTACCGGTCTCTATACGAGTTCTTCGCTGCCAGAGTACGGCGCAACCTGAGAGTAGTCCTGAGTATGGACCCCCGCCACCCTCACTACTCCCTGTACTGTGCAAGCAACCCAGCTCTATACAACAACACCGCAGTGCTCTGGGTGCAGGCATGGAGCAAAGAGTCCATGTCCCTAATTTCCTCCCTGGAACTAGCGGAACCGCTGGAAAAGGCGGACAATAAGACTGAAATCGTCGAATTGGCTATTAATATCCACAGGTCGATGAATTGCTGCCAGCGCAACTTCATGGACTTGCTCCAAACCTTCAAATTGACCGTAAGTCGCAAAGTGAGCAGTCAGCAAGGAGAGTCTTCTCATCTAAAGGCGGGCTTGACGAAGCTTAGAGAGGCGGAAACGCTGGTAGGTGCGCTATCTAAAAAAGCCGAGCAGCAGCAGAAACTCCTCGCCGAAAAGCAGCGCGAAGCCGACGAAGCCCTCAAGCAAATCACCCAAGCCATGGAAAAAGCCGCCGAGCGAAAGCAAGAAGTCGAGCAGCTCCAACGCCAACTACAAGAAGAAAACCACAAAATCAACACTCGGAAATCTGAAGTGGAAATCGAACTTGCGGATATTCAGCCTATGATTGAAGCGGCGAAGAAGTCAGTGGGGAACATTCAGCCGAGTCATTTGAGTGAGTTGAAGGCGCTGAGGATTCCTCCGGAGCCGGTGAATGATGTGCTGTTTGCAGTGCTGAGGATGATGGGGAATTCGGATACTTCGTGGACGTCTATGAAGAGGTTTTTGGGAGAAAGGTCGGTAATTACGTCGATTTTGAACTTTGATCCGCATGTAATTACTCCTGAAATCCGAGCAGATGTGGAGCACTACCTCAGTTCCCACTCCATGAGCTTCGAAAAAGTAGTGATTGAGCGAGCCTCCCTCGCCGCAGCTCCCATGGCCGCCTGGGTCAAAGCCATCCTCAAGTACTCCATCATTCTCGAGAAAATCCGTCCTCTCGAGCAGGAACTGGAAAAAGCCACTCGCAAAATGGAAGCTTCGCAGAAGCGGCTAATGGACTGCGAGGACCAGCTGGAAAAGCTGGACAAGCAGGTAGTCAGCTTGAGGGACAATTTCTCCAAAAGGACCTCTGAGGCGGAAGCGCTGAAAGTGGACTTACAGCAGGCGGAGGGGACTTTGAACCAAGCCCAGACCTTGCTAGGGAAACTGGGCGGGGAAAAGCAAAGGTGGGAACTTCAACTGAAGCAGATGCAGGAAAGTCTGACTTTGCTGCCGAAGCACTGCATGTTGGCTGCAGGCTTCGCAGTTTATTTGAGCCAGCATGATGAAGAAACCCGCAAAATCACGCTTAAGCAGTGGAGGAATTTCGCGCGAACGGTGGAGTACGACTTCCGCACATTCATGTCCAGCGAAAGCGAGCTCCTAAAGTGGAAAACCGACGGTCTCCCCGGCGACTCCTTATCCATGGAAAACGGCATCATCATTTTCAACTCCGTCAAAACGCCCCTCGTAATCGACCCCAGCACTCTCGCCACCAACTGGCTCAAGCGGCAGGAAGCCAGTCAGCTCGAAGTCATCAACTTACAGGACGCGAAGTTCGGGACTCAGCTAGAGCTGGGAGTCCGCTTCGGGAAAACTCTGTTAATTCAGGAATTGGACCGAATTGAGCCCTTGCTGTTTCCGTTGCTGAGGAAAGATCTGATACATCAAGGTCCGCGCTGGTGTGTGCAGATTGGAGATAAGGTGATTGACTACTCGGAGTCGTTTAAGCTGTATTTGAGCACGAGGGATAGTGCTTTTGAGATACCGCCTAATGCGGCGGCGATTATTTCGACGGTTAATTTCACTGTTACGAAGTCTGGACTAGAGGGTCAACTCCTCAGCGTAATTATCGGCCACGAACAGCCAGAACTAGAAAGGAAGAAAAGTGCAGCCTTAGCCAACCAAGAAAGCCAAAAACTCCAACTTTCCCAACTAGAAAAGAAACTCCTCGAAGAACTCGCCACCTCCGAAGGCAACATCCTCGAAAACAAGTCCCTGCTGCAGTCTCTGAACAGCACCAAAGCCAGCAGCATTGAAATAAAGAACTTACTGGATGAAAGCAAGGAGCAGGAGGCTAGTCTGGATAGGCAGTGTGATGTGTATCGGCCGCTGGCTGTGCTGGGGAGTGTTATTTATAACATGCTGCAGGACTTGAGGAAGGCGAATCAGATGTATCAGTTTGCGTTGGGTGGGTTTATGAAGCTCTTTCAGAAGGTGCTTTCGGCTCCTCACCAGGCCGAAAGCGTGGAGCGAAAACTAGAACTGCTCTCCGACTCACTCCGCAAGAAAGTCTGGGAATACGTCAGCAGAGCCCTATTTAAGGCCGACCGACTGATGTTTTGCCTCCACTTTGCACACGCAGTGCAAGGCGGGATGTTCGAATCCAACGAGTGGGAGTTCTTCAAGGGGGAGTTCGCAGCTGCAGGAGACGCAGGCCACTTATTCCCTAATTGGGCTGCAGCAGACAGAAGGGACGATTTTGGTCTGTTTGGTGCTACTTTCCCGAAAGTGGTGAGTCTGTGTCAGTTGGAAAACGAGCAAATGTGGAGACCGTGGACCCAGGCCAAGGACTGCGAAAATCGCTTTCCGCCCTCTGTAGCCGCCAAAATTTCCCCTTTCCAAGCCTTGCTACTGGTCAAAATCCTGCGGCCGGATCGACTCGAAGCCGCTATGAACCTCTTCGTGCTGAAAAGCCTCAAACTGTCAGAATCAGCGCCGCCCTTCTCCCTGTCTCAACTCGTGCAGGAAGAGTCCGTCCCAGCCGAGCCCATCCTATTCATAGTGTCTCCAGGTGCAGACCCCAGCAAGGAACTCGAAGAGTTCGCGGAAAGCCAGATCGGCAGAGACAAGTTCCTGCAAATGGCAATGGGCGGTGGGCAGAACGACGAGGCACTGCGGCTGGTCAGGGAGGCGAGTCACAAGGGAGACTGGGTGTGTTTGAAAAACCTCCACTTGGTGACTAGTTGGCTGCCGTTGTTGGAAAAAGAGCTGAAAGTCGGGTCTCCACATGCGAGTTTTAGACTCTTTTTGACTACTGAGCCGCATCCGAAGTTCCCAGCGATTCTCTTGCAGTCCTCTTTGAAGGTGTCCTACGAGTCGCCTCCAGGCGTCAAAAAGAACCTGCTACGGACCTATGCGAGCTGGCAAAGCGGCTTTGTGGACCAGGGCGGGCCCCAGCGGGCCCAGGCGTTGTTCGCGTTGGCCTGGTTCCATGCGGTTTTGCAGGAACGGAGGACGTACATCCCCCAGGGCTGGTCGAAGTTCTATGAGTTTTCCTACTCGGACCTAAAGGCTGGAGCTACGCTCATGGAGACACTGGGGACAGGTGGAGCCGCTCAGTGGGTGACCCTGCGCGGATTGCTGGAAAACGCTATATATGGCGGGAGAGTCGATAACGAGTTCGACATAAAGGTCCTGCGGACTTACCTCGGGCAGCTCTTCAGTGCTGAGACCTTCACTAGGCGGGAACTCTGGTCTGGAGTCACAATCCCTGCAAATGGCCGTTTTAATGACTACATGAATCTGATCCAAGCCTTACCTGAGTCAGACTCTCCGTCTCTCTTCGGACTGCCTGAAAACATCGACAGGTCCGTGCAGCGCTTCAACAGTGCCAGAGTGATCAAGCAGCTCAAACAGCTTTCCGCAGTCAGTGAGGAGCACTTGAAGTTCGACCGTGCAGAGTGGTCCAACAAGATCGGGCCGTTGGTCGGCCTGTGGCAGACTCTGCACAGGCCGGGCGAAACCTCCAGCAAGGCCTTGGAACGGGAAGACCCCTTAGAGAATTTCCTATGTGCGGAGGCTGCGATGGCTGGGAAGCTGATCGAATTCGTGCATAAAAGTCTGGACAGCATTTCAAAGGTGCTGAGCGGCAGTGGACTCCTGACGAGCACTATAGAGGAAGACGCAGTGGCGCTGCTGCTAGGCAATGTGCCGGAAAGGTGGAGCGACCAATGGGACGGACCGAGCAGTCCTGTACCCTGGCTGCGAGCTTTGGTGCGGAAGGCGCAGTCTTTGAAGCGGCTGTTGGAAAGGATGGTGACAGGGCAGTTGTTTGCAGAGGGAATTAGCCTTGGAGACCTGTTCCACCCTGAGACTTTCCTTAACGCTTTTCGGCAATTGACGGCCAGACGGCTGAAAACTCCGATGGAAACGCTGAAATTGGTGACTTCCTTCGACAGCAGACTAGCAGGCGCTATTCAGCTCAGAGACTTAATGCTGCAAGGGTCTGAAATCGCCACAGGCCAGCTGACTTCAGCGAGTGCGGAAAGTGCAGATTTGGCCCAGCTGCCGCCTTTGTTCGTGACCTGGAGTCAGGGCAGTGGGGAGGAAGAGGGAGTGGTGATTCCCGTGTATATGAGTTTAGAGCGGGAAAAGCTGCTTTGCACAGTCAAACTGCCCTCTCAAGGCCCTGCGGCTGAGAAGGTGCTGAGCGGCACAGCGGTCTTTTTGTCAGGGTCGGAGTAGAGTAGGTCAGTACTAGCCGATACCAGTGCAGTCCCATAGAGTGGGAAAAGAGGGGAAGTCGTTCCTTTTGCAGGGGATTCGAGTCTGCGTGGCGCAGTGGATAGGGACTGAAGTTCCCGTCTATGTCCCAGGCAGACAAGTAGTGGTTCTTGTAAAGAATGGCTGCCGCCGCAATCAACATCCCCCAGTCCTCAAAGGTGCCACTCACTGAGGAACAGGCCAAGGCTGAGTTCGCCAGAGAGCATGGACCCACTGTGGAGAAGTACGCTAAGAAGCTAGAGACCCAGCCTAACCCTGCAGTCAAAAACATCCCTCTCCTAGGCAAGCACATCTACCGCTACCAGCTCGCCAACCAACTCGAAGCGATTTTCTTCTTCCTGAAGACAGGCGACCCTGTGGTGGACCAGAAGCTCGTGAACGCCTACGCCATCCGCAACTACGAGTTCCGCTTCGCTTGGCAGGCCGGCGGCCTCTTCAGCACCGCCTTCTACCTGCTCCCCGGGTGGAAGGGCTTCGACCTCAAACTGCGTCTCGCAGTGAGCGCCGTGCCTCTGCTTCTGTCGCTGTACAGAGGGTTTAGACGCGGAAATGACCAGGTGCTGTATGTGGGCGACACCTATGTAGAGCACCAGCTGCGCAAGCGGGCGCTGCTGCAGCACTTACGGGACCACGACAACTACCTGGTGGAGTTCAAGGAGTTCTTGCTGAAGCGCGGCGACTTCAACGAGATGCTCGAGCTCTATGGCCTCAGGCCGCTTACGCAGATCTAATCTAGGTCTCCGCAATGTCCAAGAAGAAGCAGATTCTGCCTTCGAGTCGGTTGCCGGCGGTGGTGGTAAGGGGTAGGCAGATGGATGACTTGAAGGACGCCTTTAACTTCTTTGACCAGGGGAAAACTGGGTCTGTGTCGCTTGGACAGTTGAAGTCGATGATGCAGATTTTCGGGATGGGGGGGTGCACGCGCAGGGAAGTGGATGCCTATTTGGGAGAAAGCTTCGATACAAGTGCCAAAACTCTCTTTACCTTCAACGACGTCCTCAAAGTCGTGAGTGCGAAATGGACCTCTGGCGGCCGTGAGAACGAATTCAAACAGCTGTATCGCATTTTTGACCGCAAAGACAAAGGCTTCGCCAGTCCCTCCGAAGTCCGCTCCGCCCTCACAGGCCACCTCGGCCCTCTGATCGAGGAAGGAGAGGCCCAGGAACTGCTGCAACTCGCTGGCATCGACGACCGAGAAGGACAACTCACCTCCGACCAACTCCTCAACCTGATAGACAAGCAGCTATAGCTATTCGCAAGCTAGCTTATAGTCAAAGCTGCTAAGCGCGATGCCGAAGGCCTGCAGCGGACTCAGCGGCCACTGAAAGTCCAGGTTAAAGTCCTTTTCCCCCACTCTGCCGAATTGCAGGTAGACCTTATTCTCATCGTGGTCGTCGATCAACTGGAAGTTCTTGACTGACGCACGGTCCACCCGCCCGTTGAAATTGAGTACGAAGGCTTGCACGTCTGGAGTAGTCCTTACGGTCGTTCCACTTTGGAGGCTTGTTGAAGTAACTGAGCATGCCAGAGGTGTCGCCCGCCTTGTACCTCTCCAACATGCCTTCCTGCTTCTGGGTGGGAGTTACGATCATTGGTTTCCACTGGAGTTGCTCGCCGGTGGAGTTGACGACAGGGATCAAAACTCGCATTTTGCGAGGACCTTTGGTGCCGAGTATGTTGGATTGGTAGAGGACAACGCCTAGTTCTTCACGAGAGTTGTCGCGAGTGGCTGACTTTTTGGAGGGGTTGAGACCAGTGTCGAAGATGATGAATTCAGTGCCTAGAAAGTTGGAGCGGACTTTACCCAGGTAGGCAGGCGACTTAGTAGTCATTTCTTTCTGATTCATAGACATCAGGTAGTTCGAAGTCTTGTTATTCGCTCGTTTCTTCCCGGCTAGCAGAAACGTGTACCCATCCGACAAATGCATGAAATATTTGGGGTAAAACCGATTCTTCAACCCGCCTTTTTCCCTACGAATTGAGCATTGAATGACGACATCCTGGTGCACTGGAGTGGTCAGGAACCGCTTCATATCCTGCATTTCACTCGCCAACAACACCCGCAAGTTCATCTTCGGTCTGACCGGCTCCACAGGTCGCTCCGGCTCTTGAAGGGCAGGCGGCATCGAGCCCGCTCGAATGTGTTGCGCTGTCATTGGTCTCCTGTCAATGCGGTCATCCGTAGCAGCGGCGATAGGCGGGTTTTTGGCGGGAACTGGCGGGTCTCTTCTAGGCGGTTCACGACCCTGGCCGAGGACTCGGGCTTGAGGCAAGGTGTGCTGGACTTCCTCAAGGGAAAAGCGGGAAGCTGCATCCGCCCTGTACATCTCCTCATCAGAGTCCTCCTTCTCAGCCATTGCCACCCCCAGTGCCGGCCTTTTCACCACAGGAGGCGCAGGGATCACATGCTGTGGAGGCTGTGCGACTGCAGGCTTGTAGGCAGCCACAGGCGGCTGAGAAGGAGCCGAAGGAGTGTCGTCCTGCGACTTTCGACGTAAGTGCTGCAGTGCTTTGGAAGCAGTGTTGCGAACTGCGGTGGATTCGTCCAGTCTCACTTCTTCGATTTCCTCCTCTTTGAAGACTGTTTTGACGCTAGCCACAGGCGCTGGCAGCTTTTCTTCCCTTCGTGCGACCACAGGTTCGTATGCGCCTATGTGACTGGCGTAGCCTTGGAAAGTCTTGCCACTGGGCTTCTCCAGCAGCTTTTCCAGCATTTCCAGCGGCTGATCACTCCTTAATCTAGCCCGTGGGTCCACTATATTGGCTGTCACTTGCATGGACTCTTTGCGACCCATTAAGTGGTTTTTCTGCTGTTCCAGCATGCGCGCCCGCATAGCCGCATTCCCAGTTCCCGGTCGAACCCCGCCAGTTCCCGGTCTGGCACTGCCAGTGCCCGGCCTCTGCAGCGCCGGACGCTCTTTCGGAGGCTCAGGGATGTAAATTCCCACTTTCTCGTCCTTCGCTGGCTTTTTCACTTCTTGTAGTTGCGCAGGCGCCGCAAAGTCTGTGATGAACCCGGCCCTGCGCGGAGATTGGTCTCGGTCGGGCTGGTCGTCCATCCAAGGGTTGCTGCGGACTATAGGCATGGACTCGCGGACTGGGGGATTGCTGCGGGGCTGGATGCGAGGGGGAGGGCGCTGGTACTCAAATTCGCCTTCGTCCCTTGCTCGAGGAGGGGGTGCAGTGGACAGGGGAGGGGATTCTTCAGCGGCAGAGTCACTTCCCGAGGAGTTGTCCACGTATTCTCGCGAGAGAAAGAGCATTTTAATAGACTCAGAGTGGTCGGCAAGGAACAGCGGATATGCGGAATCACCAATACAGGCTGACTACCTTTCTGCGATTTGAAGCTGTTATTAATGCGGAATTGTGCAGATTTCCTCTACAGAAACTTAGGAAAAAGCGAGTTTTGGATTGCTTTACTTTAAATTTCGATAGGAAATTCAGAAGTGTAGTCGGAGAAGACGCGAACTTAATTGAGATTTTGGAAGGTGGGGAAAACTTTGATGCAACTTTCACAGGATTTGCCTATATATATTATGATTTCAAAGCCTTTTCGATATATTACAATGTTCTGATCTCGAAAAACTCAGATTCTTATCTATAACAGCGTGTCTATTGCTAATTAATAGCCTAGTGCCGAATTTGGACCTATCTAGTCACAGAAATCAGAAAAAATGTTCCTATAAAGAGAGAAAATCCGCCTGTTCAGATGCTAACAAGGAATTCTTATATATAGTCGCTTTCCCCTGTCATTCTACCTCTCCCCAAGCAAAATGGCTATATCGTTCCAGAAAGCACCTTCTCAGTTGCTTTCTTGGCTATTTCGATTGCCTCAGGTCTTTATTCCCCAAATCAGGCGATTTCCAGGACCAAACAACCAATATAGAAGCAGCAAATCATCCAAAAGCCCTCAAAAAAGAGTAATTTCCAAACATTGAGACTCCACTGTCTCCACCCGAAAACACACATCTCCCGATTTCGCCAAATCTCCAAACTGCCCAAACCTCGATTTCTCACAATTAGCCTCTAAAGTGACTATTAGTTCGGTAGAAATGAAATCCACGCCTTCCTCCAACTGCTCAAACAGCAGTGCCGCCTTCGCTCCCCTGCCCTTCGCCCCTTCTCGTACCTCCAGTCACACCGGCGACTCCCCACATACTCAGTTCCGCAGGCCGCTGTATCAGTTGCACAGGCGGAATGTGGTTTGGGACACTTCGCCAGTGCAGCATCCAGTGACAGCGGAGATCTTGAGGTGTCCGACGCCTGTGTTCTTGCGTGCAGAGCAGATGAATACGCAGAAAAAGCTGGTGTCGCCGAAAAGCACTGTGAGAAGTCCTGCTGCTTCGATGTCGACGATAAGGAGGAATAAGACTCCCGACACTTCGAAGTTTTACAGGTTTTCGAAGTTTCCGCCGTACCTGAACTACACAGTTGGCAGGAAGCAGTCGGTGCAGACTCCCAGGTCTACAAGGCACTTCGGGACTTTGGATAGAACTGTGACCCCGCAGGACCCGGCTACGGTCCGTTCCAAACGACCGCATTCTATCTTTCTAGAGCTCAAAAGCCAGAGAACTGCTTTGACTGAGTCGAGACCTAAGCCTGCCGCTGACTGCATCCACTATCGACAGGCGGATCTTAGGAGCCTGAGGACGATAAAGCAGGAACTGAGGTATTTGCAGAAACTGAGGGAGGAGACGTATGATAAGGCAGTGGACGATGTACTGAATGAGTACGACTTGAACTCGATAATGGATGACGAGCTGTCCTTCATGAACAAAGAAGGCAACCAATTCGCCAAGTACCTGGACGGCCGAGCAGACGCCACTCCCTACTTCGACGCAGTGAAGGCTCTCAAGTAACCTTCACGCTGCCAAATGCTTAAACTTCCTAGTCTCCCGCTCCTCCTCCTCCCTCATCCGCTCCACACTGTCCAGCAGTGCGCCTTGCTGAGCTTCCAGTTCCTTGATCTACTTCGAAGTTACGCGAGTGCTGACTTCGTGAATTCGCCGGCTCTCCTGCTGGACTGCCTTTTCCTCGTCTTCTGACTTGCTGCGGGGCTGAGGACGGCTGGCAGTGTTGCTCGACAGTGCACTTGCGCCCCAGTACAAAGTGTCCCTCAGCCTGCGTTCCTGCGCAGTATTCAACAAGTCCACCTTGCGTTTCTTTTCCTCCATCGCCAGTTTCTGCCTATAGAGTACTCTGCGAGTGTCCAACAGACTGGTCTTCGACTTGCCCACTTGCTCCTCTCTGTCCAGCCTTTGCAGCAAAACCTCCCTCCTGCGTTTATTCAGCTTTTCCTGCGTCTCTTCCCTCTGCTTCTGCTTCTTTATTTCCATCTGCCTATTCGTTACATCCTTCACGAACTCTCGGGTCGAGGTGAAGACCTGGGCTTTGTCTCGAGCGAGAGCGAGCTTCCGGGCTGCGTGTTCTTCCTTCCGCTTCAACTTAGCGACCCGCTTTTCCATGGTTTCCAGCAGTTCCTCGACAGTGTTGCGCTCGGATTGGACCCTGAGGAGTGCCTTTTCGGAGTTGTCGGTCTTGGCAGTGGAGAACTTCTTGCGAGCGGAGGGGGAGGTGGGTTTGAAGTAAGGGGAGTGGGAGGGGTTGAAGTAGGACTGCTTGGTGGGGAGTCTGGCGAGCGACTGGGACTCCATATATTTCTATAGGTGTTAGGGAGTGATAGGGAATAGGACTGTATTAGGACTAAGTTGCTGTGAGGGAATGTTAGGAATAGATTTCCCAATTATATATCTTTCCAATCGCTCTTTTCCACTTTCACCCAATATCGAACTTATGAAATCAGCTCCCTGCTAAAGCTACTCCCAGTGCACCCAGACCTAACTAGCAATATGGACAAATCACGCAAAGTGGACGAAAAGGACATCCAACTCCGAGTCTGCAAGGCCGAACTTTCCGAACTGCGACAAAGTCTGCGCTTCGCAGAGTTCCAATTCGCGAAATCGCAAGAGATGTGCAATGATATGCGCTCTGCACTGCAAACCAGCCAAAGGAAGGAAGAGGGAATAGGGGAAACCGTTGCTAGGCTGCAGGAGCAATTAGCGGCAGCCAATAGGCAAATTGAGGCTTTGGAGAAGAGATTTAGTGCGCAGAAACAGACCGCGGAGGAGGAAAAGTACGCACTGAAAGACCGTTTAGAGACACAGTTGAGAGAGATTCAAAGCAGAGATCTGCGAATCCAGGCCTTGGAAAGAGACAAATCAGACCTGCTGGACAAGCTGCAGTCCCTCGAACACGAAACTGAGGAAGCCGCTGTCCACCTACTCCGTCTGGACGAAGAACTGACGATAAAGTCAAAAGAGCTGGGCTACTTGCAAGTGAAGTTGCTTGAAAGCAGCACTCCAACCACTCTCGACTCCCTGCACCTGCAGCCTGACTCCGAAGACCCGAAGTTAACGGAGCTGCAGCAACTGCACTCAGAGAAGCAACACCTGCTGCAACTCATTCGCACCAGTCCTCAGCTGCGGGAACTCAGTGAGTACAGTGAGGACTCGCGAGGTATGCGGTACTTGCCGCGCCCTGGGAAGTGCAGTCGCAAGGGGTGTCCGGGGGCAGGGGCCACCTGGGAGTGCGAAGATTGGGTGCCACAGGATGTATACCGTCTCGCTGAAGACTTCCTTCTAAAGCACCAAGGCCACCTCGACTCCACCGAGCTGAAAGAACTAGTCCAAAACATGAACTCCGCCTGGCGAAGCCGCGAACTCAACCGAATCCGCCGTCTCAAGAAGGAAGCAAACAGCACCATCCAAGCCCTCCAGCGCCAACTCCTCCTCAACTCCGCCTCCCCAGAGGACATCCGCGAAATCCACCGTCTCAAAGCCCAGCTCCGCCAGCTCATCGCAGCCCGCCACCGTGAGGAGGCAGACGCTATTGAAGTCACAAGCGTTGCATTCTCACAGGAAGAGGAAAATCGGAGAGAAGTGGAAGTATTGCAGAGAACTGTGGAGAGAGAGGCGGAGAAACTCCTCACAAGCATCCAAAGCGCTATAGAGGAACAGTTCGAAACGCCGCAAAGTGACACTTCTACCACTATTCGACACTCGCAGGAGTGGCTGATGGTAAGATGCACATAGCAACAGGTAAATCGCGCGATGGAGAGCTTTTTGATGGAAGTGGGACGAGTAGAACAGTAAAAATAGTCAAATTTGTGAGTTTTTCTGTCTTTTCACGGAGAAATAGGCTAATTAACAGGCAAATTTTAGCGTTCTAAGGCTTTTGCCCGTCTTTCGCACTCTTTATCGTCAATAGCGAAGTTTTTCGCCTTCAAAAAGTGATAACACAGCGCTATTTTATGAAAACACAAGTCTTTCGACTGATATTCCCTCAACTTCAGCACAATTTTCGCCGTTTTCGCATGTTTATACATATTTATCAGTCCATTCTGCGTAAAATCCTGCCAACTCAAGTCGATTTTATACAAATCCTGCCTCAAAGCCAACCAACAAGGCATAGTGCACGCCCTCTCCATCTCCACTTTCACCGCTTCAAAGGTCTGTATGTCATACAAACCCATAATTCTCGCATAAACTGCTCGATTTGCATGCTTTTTCAGTACTTCCCGCATAGTGATTGGCAATAGGTCGTGCACGACTTCACTCATGAAGACGCCTTTGATGATCCAGGGAGTCTCGAAGTTGTGGAATTGGTCGAGGCAGCAGGCAGCCAGTTCCAGCAGTTTGCTCACTAGGCGGATTCGGGTGTCTAAATCCGCTTCTTTGACTATGGAAGAGATGAATAGGGCCCTGCGACTGCCGTATCTCTGTGAAAAGCGGGTTATGTTGGGCGCGTTTAGGCCTTTTTCCTGGTCCCAGCGTCTGCCCAGACACTCCGGAATCTGTATTTTCTTCAGCGCGTTGAGGTCCACGAGAGTGGCTTGGCGGGACAACTCCTCGGTGGACCAAAAGAGGAGCGGGTTGGACTTGAAGTCGAGTTCTTTGGGCAGAATAGGGGGCGGAGGCAGGCGTTCTTCGGTGAAGACGGCGGAGGAGAGCTGTTCTTCCTGCACCTTGCTCAGCTGCTTCGCTAGGATTCGGGTGTTGGCTTCCACTGAGAACTCGCGGTTGGCAGGGAAGAACTCTCCCAACTGAGTGAAGAGGTGAGTGCCCACACGGAAAGAGTCGGGCCACATTTTAATCCACTGCTTGATGACGGCAGTGATCATAGTGTGGATTCCCTTCAGTCGATGCTGCACGAAGTAAGCATGTTCGGAGGCAGTCATTAACTTGGGAACAGGCACTTGCAGTCGAGCCAGGATCAGAGAAAGCAGGGAATCTGCTGTCGTATACAGAGGAAAAGTAGCCAAAAGAACCGAAGTGAGTTCAGAACTAGCATTGGAAGTCACGATTTCCACCAGTTTCGTCAGACTAGCCGCATCCACTTCCCCGCTTTCCGAGTAATCAACACATTCCGTGGCCTCTAAGTCGTCAAACGGGTAAGTGACATGCGGGGTTTCGCTCTGTAGCTCCAGCTCCTTACTAAGGATATGTGGGATTAGCAGTGCTTTCACCAGCTCCACGAACTCCTCAGGCAGCAAGTCCACATGTGCTAAGACGAATTCTTCCTGGCCCTCTTCAGCCACTGGCTCGCAGCTCTCTGCCTCTGCTCTGAGTCTGGAGTTCTCACTTGTTAGGTAGTTGAAGAGGGCAGTCAGGTCCGTTCCGTCTGAAAGGAAGAAAGACGGAGAGGCCTCTGCCATTGCTTAACTAGACTGTAGGACTTGCGAAAGGGCGAGAGCGGGTTCCAGGTCTGCAGCGAAGGAAGTCAGTTCCGCCGATTTCTCCGAGTGGCCGAGGTCCCGCTCCAACAGACTCCTCAGCAGCGACAAGCGGTAGTCCTTGTAGTCCAGTTTGTAAGCAATTTGAAGACTGTAGCAGCACTCTTCTAAAGCTCCAGCTCGGTACTGGAGGTAGGCGAAGGCCGCCCAGCAGTACCAGTTCCTCGGCTCGAGGCTAAGAGCCTTGCGAATTGCAGCTCCATTGTGTTCAATGAGTCCCAGCCACACCCAATACCGCACATCCTCTGAATAGGTCTGAACCAGCTCCCTAACGACCTCACTCGCTCTGCTGCTCTTAGTCAAGTGCAGGTAGCACAGCAGTGCTTCTCCAGTGTGCACAGAGGCGAGGTGCAGGCCAGCACGCTCCAAGGCAGTCTGGTCCTTGAGGACAAGGAAGCGGGACAGGTGAATGGTGCCGAGGACGGAATTGAGCCTTTCACTGCTGTGGACCTGCTGAGACTCCACCCACTGCTCTAGTTGCTGCAAGTGGCTGTAGCACTGCAAGGCCTTTTCGAACTTCTTGCGGTAGAGGAAGATGTAGGTCACCTTCAGCCACGCTTCCAGCAGCACGCAGATTGCCACTTGCCACAGGGTCTTTTCGTTCAGGTCGGAAGCTGCGTAGCACTTCACTGCGAAGGTTACCACTTTCAGTGCATCGACGGAATGCCCTTGTAGCAGATGTAACTCTGCTAACAAACTAGCCACCAGAAACAGGCCTTCAGCCGGAGTTTTCGTAACAGGCAGGTACTCATCCCCCAAAATAGCAGGCATCGAGTCCAGCAGAGCGACCAAGTCTGTTAGTATAATCGGAGAAGCCGGGACTTTCAGGGTGTCCAAAGCCTCTTGAAGGGTCACTTGGGCCGAAAAGAACTTCGAGTGGTGCTTATAGATACTGGCAAGCTGCAAAAAGGCAGCGGCTGTAGGAGTCTTTTTGACCCTGCTGAGTAAAGACTTCGTGACTTCGTCCATATTGCCAAGTGGTAGTCAGACACAGGCTGCAGACTAGCTGTTTGCACCACTGATGATGTCTATATGGCATGAGGCAATGCCAATTATGCGTCCACAGCAGGCACAAGTAAGGATTCTGGCTAATAATATGCAGTTACTTGGATGGCTTCTGCTCTGGCCTGTAGCGCTAAGCTGCAGTCCCTCCCTCTGTCCTGCAGCCACGGTATAGTCCACTCAGCTGGGGAACGGCATCTGCCAAAGCAGCTGCAACACTCCGGACTGTGCCTACGACGGAGGCGACTGTAGTCCTCCGCTGGTCCTTTACGTCACTTCTAGTCCTGTTCCAGCCCCTGATGGGACCTTTTCCGCCCCTTTCAACAGCCTTATCGACGCTTTGCAGGCCGTGACGACCTCGACTCTCATATATCTACTCGACGGAATTCACCTAATTACCCCGGCAGATCGAGTAACCGTCGTAAACGTGGCTCAAACAGTGACTATTGCCAGTCTTCTCTGCTCAGATGTACCAGTGTCTGGCTGTGCGACCAGACCTGTCACCCTCCAGCTGCAGTCCAACCACCTGCAACTCACCATCACAGGCAACTTGACTCTGCTGAATTTAGTGTACAATGGCGACTTCCCACTACTAGCAGGCTGCTTAACCTGTCTAAACTGCCCACTCACAGTGCTAAACAGCGCTGGAGAGGTGGTAAACAGCCGCGGAGACCCTGCAGCGTCGCAGTCCGCCTGCAGTCCCTACTCCAACGCAGTCCTACTCCAAGTCCAGCCAGACGCCTCCCTATCCCTCTTCTCTGTCTCCTTCCTCAACCTCCAACACCAACTCAAGTCCCTCATTTACTCCACTTGTGGGGAAATCAACTTCCACGACGTCCACTTCGCAAACATAACAAGTAGGAAATTGACAGGGAGTGGCCTTTTGACTATTGCCACGGTTCAATTCGCTGCTGTTTCTGGCCTTTGTGGACATTTCAGGTACACAGGCGGCAGTGTGCAGCTGCTAAATAACGGATTTGAATATAGTCGCTATGAGGCGAAATTCGCTCCTTTTCTAAAGGCGGAAAACTTGGTTAGCTTTGAGGTGAATTCGGTGATTTTTAGCTGGAATTTGATGGCTAGGACGCTCCTTTATTTGCTATCTTTCGGCCAGGCAACCATTGAAAAGTGCATTTTTGAAGGCAATATAGTGACCGAAGGGCCTATTTACGTCGCTTCAATGGCTGCAAACACCCTCGAAAACCCGCATTTCGCCCTCAAATCCACTCTTTTTAAAGGCAACTTCGGTAGGCTAAGCAGCGCTTTACTCCTGTCCTTCCAGGTCTCTCCCCAAAGCATATTAGTGGAAAACTGCACTTTTGAGGGCAATTATGCGCAGACTTACGGCGTAATTGACCTGAGAAACTACTTTTTGAGCACTGATTTCCATACCTCTCAGCCAGTTCTGCTGCACAATTTGACTTTCACAGGGAACATCTCACCTTTTGTACTGTATTTGAACAGCTCTGCGAATGTGCTCATTACAGACGTGGTTTTCCGAGGAAACGGCGATTCTAGTACTCGGCAAACTGGGGAGTTAGCGGTTGTAGGCAAATATGTGGGCTTTAGTGGGACTTATGCCTCAGTTATTCCCTCCCATCAGCTGGTCACTACCTGCAAAATGGTCCTTAGCTTCGCACAAGTGAGCAACGGCTCAGTCTCAAACACTGATTTCCACTCTAATTACTGTCCCAACGGGTCTCCAGGACTCACAATAGCTGATAATTCCTCAGTAAAGACCACATAGGTGACTCCCTCCGACCTCAGATTTGAGGGCAATACAGGCTTTGGACTGATTTCCATGTTCTCAGGCACTGATTTAAGTATCGCAAATGTGACCTGCAATGGCAATACTAACCTCCATTCCCTGCAGCCCACTTGTCTTTTCCTCAGTCCGCCACAAGCGGAAGTGGTTAGAGTGGAGAACTGCAGCTTTGCAGGCAATCAGGCCCTGGGTAGCACTGTCGCGCAAGTCAGCGGAGTCACAAACTTGTTATTTCGCGCTGTAAATGTCACCGAAAACACTGCCCAAACCTACTGTGCAGGCATCAAAGTCAGCATTTTACTGACACACGACTCCTTTGTGACCTGTGAAAAGTGCATTTTTCGAGGAAATCGGGCGAATTCGACCGGAGCTTTGCTACTGACCACAGACCAAGCCTTTATCCGCAACGATTCCAGCGGCCTAACTCTCCTCATACAGGACTCCGCCTTCCTCAACAACTCTGCAGGCTTCGCAGGGTCTGCTGTGACTCTAGCGGGCGGCCTTTACTTGAAGCGCTGCCTGGTAAAGGGGTCGAGGTTCCTGGGGAATTGGAATGGAATTGGAGGAGCGGCGTTGTATGTGGAATTCGCGAAGGGCGACTTTGAGGCTAATTCGTGTGTATTTGAGCGGAATTCTGCAGAAAACGGAGCTGCGATTTACCATAATTTCAAAAACATTCAGGAGAAAGTGACGCTTTTGGCCTTCTCGAATTGCTCCTTCCTAGCGAATGCAGGCGCAAGTGTCGTCCGAGCGGAGTCCCTCTTCCGCCCCGTCCTCAATTCCGCCAATAACACCTTTTCCGGCAACCAAGGGTCTGCCATTTCCCTCCTGAACTGCTACTTTAGCGACCAAGGCTCTGTTTTTACCAACAACTCCGCTGCTAGAGGCCCAGTCCTATTCACTGAAGAATCATTTGTAACGCTCTCCAACCTAGTCTGCACTAACAACTCCGCCTCTGTGTCTGGCGGCGTTTTGTATCTCTCCTCGTCTTCAAACGTAACCTGCTCCCATTGCAAATTCACCAAAAACCGAGCCGTAGTACTAGGCGGAGTGGTGTACTTGGACAAAAACTCGGTTATGCTGGGAACGAACTGGACGGCGGCGGAGAACTATGTGGGGGATAGAGGCGCAGTGGTGTATTTGCACGGTAGCACTGCTGTTATAGCAGGGGGAGTCTTTGAGAGGAACAGTGCTGGCGGCTTTGCAGCTGTTTATGTCGTTGCAGCCACCTTCACACTAAGCAACTTAGATATGAACAACAACGTCGCCGCAACTCGAAGTCCAGGCATCGTCTGCTCTTTAGGCACTATAACAGTGGACAACTGCACACTGCACGACCAGTTCGGAGACAAGGGCGCCAGCCTATTCCTAACCGACCAGTGTATCGGGCTAGTGAAAGGCACTAAAGTGTGGAACAACACAGCTAATTCCGGGGGCGCATTTGTAGTTATTGCGCTTTCTGTCATTACCATTCAAAACTCACATGCGTGGAATTGCAAGGCGAAGACAGACGGCGGCTTTCTGGCCAGCAGAATCAGCACTATCAACTTCATTGGAACCACTGTGGAAAACATCACCTCCACTCTGACCTTTGGGGCTGTTTTCCTGTTGCAGTCCACCTTCTTCGTCGAGAAGTCCAGACTCACGGATATGATTGGAAGCGCTGTGTACGGAATGGACTCAACCGTTACTATTCAAAACAGCTACTTTGCCAGAGTGTTTGCAGGAGTAGGCGCAGGTCTGAACTGTGCAGAGTGCAAAAGCGTGGTAATCACCAATTCCACCTTTTCAGGAGGCCAGGCTAAGGTCGGCGGGGTGATAAACAGCTACACCAAAGGCACTACTCCCAAGCCTTTGACCTCCATCTTCACCAACAACCGCTTCGAACACAGTCGGGCTATCAACGGCGGGGCTATCGCCTCTGACAGTTTCTACCTAACTCTGGTGAACAACACTTTTTACAACAATAGTGCAAGAACTGAGAACTATGCGGATAGTGCAATAGTGGTGCGTGGACTCGGAGGAGCCATTTACACCCTTTGCCCGTCACTCACTTTCTGCCAATTTGTGATGGCGAATAACACCTTTGAAAGCAATTCGGCTGAAATTGCAGGCGGAGGGATCTATTGGGCGGATTCCTTTCCGCAAATAAGCGGCAATCGAATGAGCGGTAATGGGGCGAAATACGGCAGCAACATTGCTTCATATGCTGTACGCTTAGCTTTACTTAGCCTCAACAACACTCTAGAGCCTTACCTAGTCCTTTCAAACACGCCACTGATCATAGAACTGGCTAGAGTGGGCAGTGGATATCTGTATATGGAAGAAGTCAGAGTGGCTCTAGTGGACCAATACGACCTGATCGTCGCCACTGATTTCTCCAGTTCTGCGCAGTTAGTTGCCAACTCCACTGATACTTCGATATCCGGCAACACGCAAGTAGTTGCCCACGGGGGTATCTTTATCTTCAACAACATCACCTTCGTAGGTCCTCCAACCACCACCCAGTCTCTCCTAATCACCACCAACGGCATCAACTCCGCCAAACAACTCAGTTCCCACGACCCCACTCCCTACTACCCCACCGTCTCTGTCCGCATTCTCTTCCGCCCTTGTCAAGTGGGCGAAAGTCTGCAAAGCAACCAGTGCGTCCCTTGTCCGGTCAATACCTTCAGTCTCGACCCTGTGGATACTTGTATGAGTTGCCCGGACCATGTGATTTGCTATGGGACTTACTTGATGGTGCCGGAGTCGGGCTATTGGCGGCCGGACCCGATGATAAACCTGTGGTTTGAATGTGTTAATTCGGAGGCTTGTTTGGGCTCGCCTGATGCTGAAAATGTGTCTTTGACGGGACTTTGTGCGGAAGGGTACACCGGGAACCTCTGTAATACCTGCGGAAGCACCTACTCTGCCCAGGGAAGCGGAATATGCAGTCTTTGTCCCGGGTTTACTTCCAATATCATAATGACTGCCTTTTTAGTGATGGCGGCGCTCGCTATGTTCGCTCTAATTGTGTACATCTCTATCAGAGGGGCGCAAAGGCCGAGGTCCGAACTCTCCATTTTCCTCAAAATCATGCTCAATTATATGCAAATGATAATGGTCGCTTCTTCACTTAACATCAACTGGCCCAACTTCGTGGCCAAGTTCCTCCGTGGACAGCAACAAGCAGGCAACGCAGCCGACCAACTCATGTCCATCGAGTGCATTCTCAAGCAAATGTCCAAGGGCAACGTCTACTACTCCAACTTAGCAGTGTACGTGGTTACTCCCGGCGCAATGATGGTGCTGTGCCTGGTCTTCTGGGTGTGTGCGAGTTGGAAAGTCGAGCGAGCGTCTCAGAAACTGATAGCGACACTGATATTGGTGATTTTCGTGCTGCATACAAGTCTGACCAAGGCCTTATTTTCCATTTTCACCTGTCGCGAACTGCTGCCAGGCCAGTTCTGGCTGGTCTCCAATATATCCATTCGATGCTGGGACCGGGAGCACGTGCAGGGGATATTGATGCTGGCGTTGCCAGGGATTGCAGTGTGGGTGGTAGGTCTGCCGACGGTCTGTTTACTGGTGCTAATAGCGAAGAAAAACAAACTGAGTGACTTAGGGATGCGGGTCAGGTTCAGTTTCCTGTTCAAAGGGTACCGGTCGGAGTGGTACTTTTGGGAGTTCGTGATTTTGTATCGGAAAATCATCGTGGTGTGCACCTCAGTCTTCCTCACTACTGTGTCTATTGTGATGCAGGCTCTGTCTATGCTGGCAGTAGTACTGGTTTGCATCTTTCTGCAGCAGTATGTGAAGCCGTTCTTCGGGAAAGACTTCAATACTTTGGAACTAAAGGCGCTATTGGCAAGTTTGTTGACGATTTATGCAGGACTGTATTTCCAAACCCGCTCCACCCGTATTTCCCATGTAGACTTCATCGCAGATATCTTAATTTTCACGGTAATTATAGCAGCGAATGGCTACTTCCTACTCAGCTGGGCACGTAACGTCCTGCCAATAGTCATTCAAACGCTTCGCGAGAGGATCGGAGTCCTCCGCAAGATTGTAACCTCCAAATCCAAGACCGAGATCCTCCCCGAACTCGAGAAATCGCAGACTCCCATTGTGACGCCTGAGCATAGTCCGTACCAAGCGGAAAGTCTCACTCCGCCCAACAACACCTCTTTCATGGCTGAGCCGAGCTGCAGCGATTTGCACTAATCTCGTTTTCTCTTCATGTAATGTAGACATAGCGCCTTAGCATGTGTGCAATAGCCTGCATTGTGTTGCATAATTGTGTAGACTGCTATGATTGGTATAGAACTAATCCGTACTATGTCTCTACTTCCCAGGCGTTATCTTCCTCTGGCTTGTCCACGCTTTCAATCGGCTCGCCCACGCTTTCCTTTGGCTCGCCCACGCTCTCCTCTGGCTCGCCCAAGCTTTCCATCATATTTAGCATCTTTTCGCCCTCGTCCCCAGGCTCGTGCAGGTCAATGACGAATCCTTTTTGCGCTTTTTCGATAGTGGCTTCCATGGCTGACTTGGCGAAGGACTCCTTTGCAGCTCTCCGCTCCTGCCCAGCTATGCGTTCGTCCAGACGCTCTTTACGCTCCATTTCCTGTGCGAATTCCTTCTCCTTCGTTTCTTCCGCCTCCCACACTTTTGAGTCGAATATATGCTTCATCTTGGCCTTGGCGATTAGCTGAGTGTACTGTTCTCTACGAGTAATTTCCTCTGCTAGTCTGGTCATATCCTCCGACACAGGCAGACTGCACGATCCAATGATCTTCCGACTTTCATTGAATTCTTCCCTCAGCATGTACGCTTTGGCCATAAGGTATAAAGCCTTCGAGTCCTGCGGGACTTTGGTGAGTACCTTTTTGCAGGAACTAATAACAGAGGCGTACTTGGCTAAGCGCTCCTTTTCTTTGTTGCAGAGTACACTCGCTTTTAACTCCGTCACTGCTGTATTCCGCCAGCATCGCTCAGAGGTGCTTTCGATGAATGCTTTGTCCTCAGCGGCTAATTGCATCAACTGGTCTTTTCGCATCTGCAAAGCTTGTATAGCGCGGTTGTAGAGCGGGGCTGCATGGTTGAACTTGGCAGAGTGAAAGAGCCGATTAGCGATTTGAACACACTGCAAAGTCAGTTCTTTTCTCTCCAAAAACCCCCATTGGCTCGGGATAGTTTCAGGAATGTCCTCCAAAAACTCCTCCACGTACAGTCGGAACCACAGACTTGCCCCTATGTGCTCTCCTATCTGGTGCATGCTGGGGGGCACTAGAGCCCAGCACTCCTCTCCCCGCTTCATGGTCTCGAACAGGTGATGTTCGCAGAGGTTGTACGTGCAGGTCCCTTTCCTGTTTAGCTTGTATACGAAAGAGCTGTACTTCTGGAAGGAATGGCCGGAAGTAGTGCGGCCTTCTTTCATTGCCCAGATGATGGTGACGTCTTCGGGAATGGGCTCGGAGCCTTCTCTGATCACACGCTTTTGCAGGTCTTCGCACACGTCTTCCAAGCGAAGGTAAGGGACAGTGGAAGGGTCGAAGAGGTCCTCAGAGTCCATTATATTATACTGCAAAAGCACTGCCTAGATATAGGCTGACTGTCTGAGGGGGATAATGGGCTTTGCTAGGGATGTCAGACTTCCTTACTTTATATATTACAACTTTCTCTGTTGAGGGAGTGGAGATTTAGGACTCCACGCCTGCTTTTACGAATAAGTGTGGGAGTCTTTGGGTACTTTTCGTCTAATTGAAATATGCGTCTTGGAACCAAGGCTCACTACAGCAACGACACTTGAATTTCGTAATTGGTCTTATTCAAGGCCTTCCTATGAGAGAAAGCGTGGTTAGAGCTTATCTACCAGTTGCTCGATGGGCGCCACCTCAGTCGGCAGGCCCTTGCGCACTCTGACGGCTCTGATCACCTCGGCCGCCATAGAGCGCTGGTCCTCCACACTTCCCACGATCATTTCCCAGTGGTGAAACACACACTGCGGAAAAGCCTTGCCAGACGTCTGCGCTCTCAGCAGGGCATTAAACCCGAAGGATTCTGCCACTGGGAGGTACGCCTTGATCTGCATCAACGGAGTGCCGTTGATCGGTTCCTCTGACTGCACGACTCCACGACGGCTGGCGAGGGTCTGATACACGCCGCCAATGCTTTCAGTAGGAGTCTGAATATCCACCTGGAACATGGGCTCTTCGAGAGTGGGGCCTGCACAGCGCTGGCAGGCTTGGAACACTCTGCGGGCGGTGGGGATGATCTGGCCGCCACCTCTATGCACTGAGTCAGAGTGCAGCAGTACGTCCAGTATATTGAACCGCACGCCTCTCAAAGCCTCCCCACAAAGCACGCCCTCGCGAGTGGCCCATTGGAACCCGCCGTCTATGGAGTCCTTCGTTTCCTGCAGGTACTGCACTGAAGTAGTCAGGTCCACCAGTACATTGGCTCCAGTGCCGTCCGGCCCGAAACTCCACAGCTTCTTCGCTTCGTTCAAGTCCCAGTTGTAAGTCTGCGCTAGGACTCGCGCCTGCTCGCGCTGGTCCTGGCCTGGCGCTACTCTGCCCGCTTCAATGTCAGTCACAAGATCAGGGACTAAGGGCTGCGCAGCGCAGAAGAGTCTGTTCAGCTTGTTGGCGGACTTGGCGAGACAGACTTGGGACGACTCTCTGGAGACGGTTTCCTTGTAGGTGACTACAGGGTCGGATTTGATGATTTGGACCTTTGCGAATTCGTTTTCCAGGTCATGTAGGCAAATTTCCACATGCAGTTCTCCGCACCCTGCCACTATGTTTTCCCCATTTTCCGACGAAGTGCACTGAACTAACTGGTCACTTTTGCTCAACTTCCGCAGTCCTTCGACCAACTTCGGCAAGTCAGCCGCATTCTTCGTGGTCACAGCGACCCGCACGACCGGGGAAACCGAGTACTTCATAGTCTTGATATTGTGGGCGTTGGGGTGGTTGGATATAGTGCCGCTCTTAGCGATGTACTGGTCTATGCCCACTAGTCCAACGGTATTGCCGGCCGGCACGTCACTCACAGCCTCTATCATTCGCCCCATCATCAGCACTGTCCTGGGGATATTCTTCTCATATAGGTCCTCTCGGTGGCCTGGTCTGTAGTTCGGCCCCATGATCCGCACTCTTTGTCCAGTCGCAATAGTGCCCGAAAACACCCTGCCGAACGCATAGAAGCGGGAATAGTCACTTGTCGGAATCATCTTCGAGACATACATCATCAACGGGCCATTCGGGTCACACGTCCTCATAGCCATAGCGCACTCATCATCCAGTGGACCTTCATAGAGTATCTCCGTGCGGTAGCTGCCAGCTTCCTTTGGAGAGGGCAAATGCGTGGTTATCATTTCCAGCAGGCAGTCTGCTGCGTTCAGCCACTCCTGCATCACTCTTTTCAGCAGGTCTTTGCCTTGCAGTTCGAAGTCTTCGGGACGTAGGGGGATGCCTAGAGACTCGGTGATTTTGCGCACGCGGTCGAGGTTGTTTTCCCTGGCTGCAGTGGCTAAGCGCTGGATTGGGTCGATTATTAGACAGCAAAACCCTCTGGGAAGTTGCTTTCCGGAGTCAGAAATGGGCGTTTTCTTCCATTTTTTCCCTTCCGCGTCGAAGTAGTTTTCGCCCCACAGTCTCCCCCTCATCCTGTCCTCGTCAACTCCGTACTTAGCCGCATAAATCCTGGCGAACTGCCTCAAAGTGAATCCCCAGCCCATCAGTCCCGACCCAAAAGCCACATTCCCCTTCGCTGGATCCACCTGTATCTCCCCCATCGCCCCAGTGTCGTAAGTACTGATGATGGAGTTGGTTTTCTCTATAGTCCTGCAGAAGCTTTGGTACATTTCCTCCGCGTCCAGCTGCAGCTCCAGCATGTTCCTGTCCACTTTGTTGATGAAGAGGACCGGCTTGATGCGTTCTGACAGCGCCTGACGTAGGACTGTTTCAGTCTGCACGCACACTCCCTCCACACAGTCCACCACTACCAACGCCCCGTCTGTTACTCGCAGTGCAGCAGTCACTTCCGAGCTGAAGTCCACATGGCCTGGGGAGTCTATCAGGTTTATCAGGTACTCCTGTCCTCTCACTTCGTAGCACAGCGAGACTCCTGTGGATTTGATGGTGATGCCGCGGTCCTGGCCTTCCTTGTCAGTAGTCATCCACCTCTTCTTACCCGCGCTGTCCTCGGATATGATCCCAGCCCTGGCGATCAGTGAGTCAGTAAGCGTGGTTTTGCCGTGGTCTACGTGAGCGATGACGGACATGTTGCGGATGTAGTCGGGTCGGTCCATCAAGGCGCGTAGCTGCTCCACGGTGAAGTTCACCATTGATTATAAACACATCGGGGAGTGTCGGGTGCAAAGATGGCTGATAGCTTCTGATGGAGGGGATTTGAGGAAATGACTGGGGGAGGGGAGGACAGGCGAGGGAGGAGGGTCAGAGGCGGAGATAGAGAGGGAAAGCAAGGCAGGCGAAGAGGACATTGAGAGGAAGCGGCGGAGATATGTGCACAACAGGGAGGTTGAACTGATATTGAGGAAAGGACTCTCGTGGCGGAGAGGGACTATGAGAAGACCTTCGCCTACTGCTAGCTCTTCCATCCAAGTAGAATCAAGTGAAAAAGCTGAATAAATGAAGTGGAAAATTGGACTTCTGATTTTGCTTTTGTCGCGTTTACACTGTATTTTGTCCACTAGTCGAATTCCCGAAGTCCTCAGTATTTCCTAGATAAATCGCTAAATCGCAGGAAATCGCATTTTCTGAATATACATATGAGCCTAAATGCCTTCAGACTAAAAGTTTTGCCTGTTTCCGCTCGTAAGAAAGGCACGCCTCACTCCAAAGCCAGATGGTTGTGCTCCTCCCTGTCCTAAAGTACTGGTTTAGGCCAAAGGAGCTGCTAGCTTATAGAAAGCGACTAGCTAACTCTTCATAATGCTTCGCTTCCTCCCCTTTCCCCGCAATTTCACACAATTCCGCTAAATTCCGACAAGTCTCAGCAGCTTTAGGTCTCGCGAAGTCCTTAGTCCAGAGTATCCGCAGGGCTTTAACGTAGTGCTCATAGGCTGCTTCACTATTGCCCGCTTCCTTGTCCATCCAGGCCAGTAGTCTGTATATATGCGCCAAGTGGCTATGGTCAGGTCTTAAAGCCTCCTCCATTGCTGCTGCTTTTGTCAGGAAAGTGACTGCAGGTGCGTACTTTTGCTGCAGAAGATGCACATATCCGAGGTCTGTTAGAGCAGTGGCTAGGGCGGAATGCTGTGGCAGGGCCTTTTCCAATACTACAATGGCTCTTTCCAAGTGTTCCTCAGCCTCTAGGAGGCGAGAGCACTGCAAATACAGGGCTCCCAGGGCCGCTAGGTCTCGGCCGGTTTCGAGACTGTTGGGGTCTTTCGATTGGCTTATGTTGCAATTGTCCTTTAGGATCCCCTCTGCTTCATCTGTGCGATGCAGGCCGAGCAGTACCAACGCTCGCTGCCTTTTTCTATGGCCATTAACTGGAATTTGCAGGGATTCTTGCACCTTTTCCGCTTTATCCAGCCACATCAGCGCAGCTCTATAGTTCCTTCCCGCTATTTCTATGTCCGCCAAGGCCTCACAATAGCAATGAATGATCCTCGGCTCAGCTCCACTGTTGAAGCGATACATCCTGCGAGCCCACATCAATGCTTCCCCCAGCTTTTCCTGGTACACAGCCGCAGTCGACAGACCCACCATCGCCTTCAAAACCCTCTGCTTCCCTAGAACTCTCCAAAACACTGACCGAGCTGCATTGACTTTTTCCACCTGCAGCAGGTACAGCCCATAGTAAACGTCGCTTGAGGCCTGGTCATGCTCGGAGGCCTGGGCAAACAGCAACTCTGCCTGGTCGAAGTGTTGCAGTTCCGCTTCACACAGAGCCAACTGAGCGCATACTTTGGCGAATGGCTCATTAGCGGCCCCCACTTGGAAGCAGAGGTCAATGGCTTTTTTGAAGTGGTCAGCGGCTCTGCCAGGCTCTTGCATCGCGAAGTAGGTTTCGGCTAGCAAGTTGATAGTCAGGAACTTGGCCATGTTATGGACAGGCTGCATGGAATGCGCCATTTCTACTGCTTTCAGAGCCCAGGTTTCTGCCTTGCGGAAATGGAGGGCGTTGAGGTAGTGAGCTCCCACCTTATAGACAGTGTCTACACTCTGAGGAGTCGGACTGTCTCGGTCAGGCAGCAGTTCCCACTCCCGTTGCTTAGCCTTAGCAGCGCCATAGTCGTCATCCAAGGAGTCCTTTACAGCCGCCATGTTAGAATAGAGCTGCGGGAGCGACACTTCACATTCTCGCAAGTGCTCCCTGACTGTCAGACTCCACCTCAGCAGTAGCATGCAGTCCCGGTAGCGCCCTTCTCTGTGCAGGACTACAGCGGTTGTATTGCCCACCACTGCATAAGTCTGCAGCGCTCCCAGTTCCTCTGCGTCGTTCACGTCCCTGAGAAGGTGAAGAACCTGAGCCCGGATGCTGTAGGCCTGGCTGATGAGTTCTCCGGCCAATGGTAAGACGAAGTGCAGCTGATTGCTGTGGAAATAGGACATTTCTTCCTGCTCGAGGGATATGCAAATGCGACGGCACTCTTCTGGCATTTGTTGGAAGGAACTCACATCGACATCGTTGCCTACAGAGGAAAGGCGCCGGTGCATGTCGCTAAGGACTTGATAGGTTGGTGCTAGACGAAGAGAGGTGCCTAGCTGCTGACTTAGCAGTTTGCAAGGGTCCAGCAGCTTGTAGCCCTCCATACGGCTTCCTTTCTTGCAGAATAACTCGCTCCGCACAAGACTGGGGAAATAGTGGTCCAGCAAGTCTTTGCAGACTGCTAAGGCTGAGGCCAGGGGAGACAGTTCCAGTGCTTCTGACTCGATATAATGCTGTAGCTCGGCTTGTAGTCCTGCCAACAGGCCATCTACCTCCTCTCTCAGTCTCTTCAGTGCCGCCTTCTCAAAGTGGAACTGGCCTGTCAAGTAGACAATGCACTTCCGCTTTTCCACTCGTATTGCCATCTGCTCACCTTCTGTGTGCACTTTGCCGCTATTCGCAAGTAAGTGTCGGGCCACACGATTGGCAGTGCCAAGGTCCCTCTCTACGCCCTCCTCCAAGTGCTCCTGCATCTTCCAGATTTCCCTTCCCTCCCGCCTTCTCATCTTCTCCAGCACCGCAATGACTCCCAAGCAGACTTCTTGTCTTTGTGTCTGAGAACCGAGTTGGTCCTTGGAAGTCACAGAGTTCCAGGCAGCTATTGGACGTACTTCGTACTGGGAGACA